>Ga0056124_1000427_pt1 | contig 13335 bp, 10 predicted proteins | sample WorMetHEROISLAND_2_FD_70069 | JGI IMG/M metagenome (GOLD analysis project Ga0056124, IMG submission 70069) | Marine gutless worms symbiont microbial communities from Max Planck institute for Marine Microbiology, Germany - Olavius sp. 4 HERON ISLAND | ecosystem: Host-associated > Annelida >... | reverse complement strand
GTATTATCGAGGCAAGCCATGACAAGAACGGAATCATCTGGCCGGTATCTGTGGCGCCTTTTCATATCGGTCTGATAAACCTGCGCAGCAACGACAGTGCATGCAACGAAGCGTGCGAACAGCTTTATCGAGGGCTTGAGGATGCGGGACTGGACGTTTTATACGACGACCGGGACGAGCGTGGCGGGATCAAATTCGCAAGCATGGATCTAATCGGCCTTCCGATCCAGGTTATCGTCGGCCCCAAGGGGCTGGCTGCTGGAGAGGGCGAGGTCAAGAACCGCAAGACGGGTGACCGGGAAAGCTTGCCTTTGGACCAGATCGTTGCCCGGATGCAGGCGTTTTTCATGCAAGGTGGAGCGTAACGCTTTGTCTAGTCTGTTAAAACCTTATGAAATGATGATCGTAGGCCGTTACCTGAAGCCTCTGGCTGGGGAGCGCTTCATTTTTATCGTTTCGATGATATCTCTTACCGGGATTGCATTGGGAGTTGCTGCACTGATCGCTGTCATGAGCGTGATGAACGGGTTTCGGGCGGATCTGTTTAATCGCATTTTAGGAGTCGATGGCCATGCGGTTGTTCTGGGATATAGCGGGCAGATGAAAGGTTGGAGGGATCTGACAAAGACATTGCGGCAGGTGCCGGGGGTTGTCGAGGTTACTCCCCAGGTCCAGCGTCCCTTGATGATCGCCCGCAAGGGATGGTCGGCCCCGACCCTGTTAATGGGATTGCGTCGCGAAGAGTTGCTTACGATTTCCCTGATTCGCGACAATATTGTCAAGGGATCGCTGGAGGAATTTCGTGGCGAAAACGCTGTCGTTGCAATCGGCCAGGGCCTTGCGGAGCATCTCCATATCAAGACCGGAGACTTGATCAGTCTGATTTCTCCTGACGGGCAATCGACACCCTGGGGGGCTGCACCGCATATCGCCAGCTACCGTGTGATTGCCATTTTCAAGATTGGTGTTTCGGAATATGACAAGATGTTTCTTTACATGCCAATGAAGACTGCTCAGGACTATACCAGCATGGGCGATAGTATAGGGTCGATTCGTTTGAAAAGTGACAACCCTGATGCAATTGAGGCGCTTGTAGAGCGCATCACGCCCCTAGTGCGCACCTATGGAACGGTGAATAGCTGGAAGGACAGCAACCAGGCCTTGTTTGAAGCACTGGAAATCGAACGGGTTGTCATGTTCTGGATTCTCACCATCATCATCCTTGTTGCGACTTTCAACATCATCTCATCCCTGGTCATGCTGGTGCGCGTGAAAACCCGAGACATAGCGGTTATGCGCACCATGGGGACAGGCCGCATCTCGATCATGCGTATCTTCATGGCGGTTGGATGTTCCATCGGTATCCTGGGGATCATCCTTGGGCTGATTCTTGGATATCTGTTTTTGTATTTCCGAACGGAAATCGTTCGTGGGTTAAGCCAAAGCTTCGGGATTGATCTGTGGAATCCGGAAATTCGTTTCTTAAGCGAGATGCCAGCTCTTTCCGATCCCTGGGAAGTTGTTGCGATCATCATGATCACCTTCACTTTAACCGTCCTTGCGACCCTGTATCCTGCCTGGCGCGCTGCAAATACGGATCCGGCGGAAGTTTTACGCTATGAGTGAGATTCTTAAAACCATCTCCCTATCGCGCAACTTTACTCAGGGGCAAAGCAAAATTGAAGTCTTGCGTGGCGTGGATCTGACGCTCAATCGCGGAGAAATTGTGGCGCTGCTTGGGACATCAGGCGCTGGAAAGACGACTTTGTTGCAGGCCATCGGGATGCTGGAAGGTGGTTTCGGCGGTGAATTGCTGATTGATGGCGTAAAAGCGCATGATTTGTCCATCGCAAAACAAACGGCTCTACGGTTGCAAAAGATCGGTTTTGTCTATCAGTTCCATCATCTTCTTCCGGACTTTTCCGCGCTGGAGAATGTCATGATGCCTGGTCTGATCGCCGGGCAGAATCGAGAGCAGGCGCGGGAGCGCGCCGAGGGGCTTCTGGATCGGCTAATGTTATCTGAACGCCTGGATCACCGCCCAAGCCAGCTTTCCGGCGGAGAACAGCAACGGGTAGCCATCGCTAGAGCACTTGTAATGAAGCCCGTTTTGATCCTCGCCGATGAACCGACAGGAAACCTGGACGAAGAGACAGCGTCAACCGTCTTCGCTGAACTTATGCGCTGCATTCGGGAAGAAGACGCAGCCGCCCTGATTGCAACCCATAACCAGACATTGGCGCGGCTAATGGATCGGACCCTGCGACTACACGATGGACAAATTAATTCCGTTCCTTAAAAGAAATGGGAACATGGATTTTTGAACCCTCACGAGCATAGGGTCATTGGGAGCGATCCAAAAAGACCGACATGTTGTTGCCATGCTCTCCTATTTGGCATATCGCAGGGTATCGATCGACGGCACGGGATTGCGGTCTATTTGCAGCGGCTGAAGCTGTTCACTGACCAAAGCCCAGCTTGGGGATACCAGGATTGGAATGAACATATTATCCTGAAGTAGCCTTGCTTCGACTTGGGCCAATATTTCGTTACGGTCCGGGATCTGGCTCAATTTCAGGGCGTCTTTGTAAAGCTTCTGAACCTCGCGGTCGCAATGTCCGGTTATTGCAGCGACAAAACCTTTGCAAATAAGGGGCTCCAAATAATGTTCCGGTGCATCCCGTGGTCCTGGATTGTAGACCAAGATCAAGTGGTCCCTACGGTATGCATGGCGTGAGCTTCGTCCTTTGGTAATGACCCGCGCCTTGAGGGTGATGGGGAGTCCTTCAAGATTTTTCTTCAACGCTTTGGTAATCGTTCGGAATTCACTCCCTTCCGGAATCGCAATCGTCAGAACCAGCGGTGTTTCTTGATTGTATCCAAGAAAGTTCAGCCGTTTCTTGACAAAGTCCAGCTTTTCCTGTGAGTTGGAAGAGGAAATTGGATTGTCCTGTAACTTCAGTCGTTGGTATTCTTCTACGCCCTCGGGCACCAGGTTTTTATTTGCAAGCGTGATCGATCGGGTAATCTCCCATGGGCCCAGAAGCGCCTGAGATAATTGGTGCTGATCGATGGCCAATCGAAGGAGCTTTCTGATTTTCCCGTCTTTAACCTGCCGGAAATTGATAGCAATTCCATAGCTCCCCTCTCCGCGACTGATCTGCAGATTGGGTGTAGCTGCAAGGACAAGCGCCGTCTGTAAACCCAGAAGGCCATAGCCCATGACAAGGTCAAGCTCTCCATCTTGAAATCTGGAAACAGCTGTAATCGGATCTAGCCCATCGAACAGGATAATATCCTTGGGGCTTTTGGGATGACGGCCAACATAGTTTTCCCGAACAGTCAGTAATAGCCCGGCTTCAACATCTTCGACGGTTTCCATTTTTTTACGTATGTAGGGGCCCAGGCCAGCAGTCCCTGTACCCGATTTATTTCTGGCTTGCCTGCGAGTGGGTGTTATTGCAAGTTGCGGCAAAGCCAGCAGGCGCAGGAACGATGGAAGTGGGTAATTCAACCGAAACTCGACCACATGCGTGGTTAGGGCATGAACGCCTAATCGTTGCGGATGCAATCGTCTGTTGCGAACCAAACGGGCATTTTTTAAAGCATCGATAAAAATATCGGGAAGCGCGACTTTCCTGTTGCGCACGGCGGATCGGAAGGAGCGCACCACATCGTCAGCCTTTACCTGCTTTCCGTTTTCCCAGTTTAGTCGACGGATGCGAAACAAAATGGACATTCCGTCGTCGCGAACGCTCCAATTGCTTGCAAGATCCGGAACGGTTTCATTACGTAAATCCAGACGAATTAGAGTACGATGCAAGGCATGCGTCAAAATCTGATGCGCTGAATTCTTGCCAAAACTCTGCGACTTGGTTGCATCGGCAACTGCGATTCGCAAGAACTCCTCTTCGTTATTCGTGCGTTTGCCGCAAGCTACAGGCCCGGCAAGGATCATGACGGCAATGCCTAAGACATGGATGATCCAACGGGCAATCGTCATTCTTTGGTTCACCTCTGGCTTAAAAAGTCCGAATAGGCTGCCCGCTCTTGATCGATCAGGAGCAATAGACGACCAGCTTGGCGCCAGTCTTCATCGGCTATGGCCGTCTTGGTCGATTCTCTGGCCATATCTGCAAGCAGGAACATCAGTCGGCGGGAATCGACTCCCAAGCGTGTGTCAATTTGTCTCAGCCGCGATAGGCTTGTCTCATAGTCCGCAAAAGCAAGAGTATCGGACATGGGATCGGGAGCCTGGCTTGGAAGTTTTCTGGAAATCTCAACCCAGCGCTTTCGGTTATAATTGACCTTGGAGCGGATTTCCTCAATCCGGGTTGTAAACTGATCGTGTATCGTCGTTGCATTTTCTGGAGCAATGGACGGAGGTTGAATTGTATTCAGATCCTGTTTTGCAATTTCACAATCGCTCTCCTTGCCCAGTTGCGGCCAGGGTACCTTCGGTGGCTTTTTGGCATAGCCCGGGACACTGACCATCAGGGTCAATACAAAGGTGAATGCTAAACCGCTCAGGTTAAAGAAAGACGCTTTCATCCTGATTCTCTTCGATGATGCACACTGCGGTACAAGGCTGGCAGCAGTACGAGCGAAGCGATCATAAGATAAGTCAGGCAAAGACTCAACAGCAATCCCAGCGATGCTGTGCCGCGATGGGTTGACAATGCCAAGCTGCCAAACGCGGCTCCGGTTAGCAAAGCGCAATAAAAGATTGCACGAACCGTAGGTGTAAAGAGCACTTCCAATTGCGGATCCGGGTGATCGCGCCAATGGCTGTTAAGATAGACCGAGAAGTCAATGCCAATTCCAAGGAGTAAGGGAAGGCCGATAATATTGGCGAAATTCAACGGGATTCCCAGAAGCGTCAGGCTTCCAAGTGTCCAGATTCCAGCTAAAATTGTGGGAGCCAAGCTTAACAAAATATCTCGCAGGTTACGAAGCATGATCCATAGAAGAATGGAAATGCTGACAAGCGCCAAAATCATCGCTTGACGAAAAGCGCGCAAAATCGCCTGTCCGCTTTCTACGATAGTAGCAGGGGGACCCATCGCCTCAGGTGTTATCCGTTTGATGGCGGCTGCAAATACCTCCGGTGATATTCCAGCAGCCGGGTAAATTAAAAGGCGCCTGCGACCGTCACTTGTTATGAACTGGGCTTGTACATCGTCCGGCACATCCGCCAGAGCGAATGGCTCGGCTTGTAAAATCGTCATAATCGAATCACGAATATGGAAAAAACCACTAAGCAGTCTTTTTTCAAGCCGGCTTATCGCTTCGTTCCCTTTTGGAAAAATTTCGTGGTCAATTCGTAGCAAAAGCTTATCGGTATTACGAAGCACGTCTACGGTTTTTTCTTCCTGCGATACGGTGATCTGCGCAATTCGTTTGCGAACTTTGGCTACCTGTTGACGCAGTTGTTCAATGGTGGGCTTCGGTGGCGATTCGCCTGAATATAAGCTTTCGTCATATATAAACTGCGCATCTTCAATCTGGAGCATTTTTGAATCGACATCCTGGGGAATAAGGTCGGAGAGGCTCGTGACAGCACGTACTTCAGGGAGTTTCTCAAGACGTACCTTCCATGTATGCTCCTGGCTTGAATCATCAGTGATCAGCGACATGGTATAAGGTGTCCCCCAGTCGCTTTTCGCCATGTCCCTAAGTGCGACCATCGATGGAGCGTTAGGGTCTTTCAGATGAAGCGGGTTGTAATCGAAGCGCAACCAGAATAGGGAGACGATGCTAAGCGCTGTTGCAAGCGCTGCGACGCTGATGATCCGGTGATGATGCCTTACGATAAAATGTTGCAGAATCGAAGCTCCGGCAAGTCGGGTGACATGTTTCACAGCTCCCGGCTTAAGCAGGAGGATGAGAGCCGGCATCAGAATGAAAATCAACAGTGCTGCAATCATAATTCCGCCGCCTGTGATAATCCCAAGCTCTGCCACGCCTTGGTATTCTGTTGGGATGAATGCAAAAAACCCAATAGTAGTCGTCAAAGCAGCGATAGCCACGGGACGCCTGATCTCGGCTCCGGTCTGTTGCATGGCTGCGTGCAAGTCTTGGCCAGAACATCGGCGGTGGATAAAGCGAAGGCTGTATTGAATCCCGAAATCTACCGATATTCCGACAAACAGGACCAGGAAGGCGACTGAAATCACATTAAGCCGCCCCACAGCAAAGGTAGCCCAACCCAAGGTCAACAGGCAACCAATTATCAGACAATAGATCATTGCAAAAATCATCGCCTTAGACCGAATCGCGCGAACGAGCAGTAAGATCACCAAAACAAGAGCAATTGTTCCGGATAAAGCAGACCCTTGTTCGATGGATTGCAACTCTTCATCATCAAGAGGAAGTGAGCCCGTCAGGCGTATTTGGTAACCTTGATCGGCAGTTAGTCCTTCCGCTTGCGCCTGTTTTCTGACAAGATCATAGGCATCCTGGGTCCCGCCGATTTTCGTGCTGTCGCTGTTCGGGCTAACCAAAAGGACTGCAAATGGTCGGGATTGGTTTGCTGTTGGGTCACTGGCGGTGACTAAAGCGTTCCAGTTTAGCACCTGCTGTTTTTCTTCGAGTATTGCGGCAAGGCCACCGTTGAATTTTTGCAAGGCTTCTAAGGTGTTTCGGACTGTCGCTTCATCCGCATAGGCAAGCTGGCGAATCGATTGGTCGATCAACTGGAAAAACCCACCCAGATGCGCTTGCTGATTCAAACTTGCAATCATCGGCTGTGCTCCGATCAGTCGTTCAACCTGATCTTGAAATTCTTCAGAAGGGAGCAAAAGGATCCCGTTGCGCGCCATAAAGTCGCCGCCGCCGGGGTTGATTACCTTTTTGATGGGACTGCCTTTTTTGCCGGAATATGTTTTGAGACGCTGTGCTAACCGGTCAGCCGCCATCATTGCGCTGACCTCCTGATCGGCATTGATCAGAACAATCATACTGTTTCCCTCATTGGGAAAAAGTCGGCGATATGCATGATCGCGTTGAACGAACGGCAGGTCTGGGTCGAACAAGGCATCGGTATCTACCGTGATGCTTAAGTTATTCCACGCGTAGACACCGCTGGCAAGCGCGACAAGGGTAAGCATGACAACGATGATAAAGGGCTTGCGCATGATCAGGCGGGTGATCAGATCATGCCCTTTTCTCAATATTGCCTTATGAATGGAATGTTCCAGTAACTATTTTGTCAAAGTGAGGAGTTTGTTTACCGTCTGGTGGATGCGTATAACTTCCAAAGACCCGCAACCGAGTTGAAATTCGAATTCGGATTGACCTTGGCGAAACTGACTTTTGCTTTTTTAGGCTGTTTCATGAGAACCTGGGTGAGACCCAGATACAGATAGGCTTCGTCCGCATAGTTCTTCGAGGTTGCAGCCTTGCTTAAAGCGGATATGGCCTGGGGGTATTTGCCGACACTGGTGTAAATTTTTCCAGCGGTGAGTTTATCGGCCAGGCTTGTGCCCTTCGTCAGTTTGGACGCTCTGACGACTGCGGAATTAGCATCCCGATCAATACGTTTCTTCAGACGTTGTCCCCGGGCATCGGATGGTGCTCCCTGCATGGACATAAATTGCTTGGAAAAGCCCGGTGTCGATACCATCACTCCGGTTTTGGATGCAATTACGATATCCTTTTTGTCGAAGCTTTTAGTTTTAAGCCGGAGGATATAAATCGCCATCTTGGCCGGCTCTGGCATGGCTTCTTTTTGCAAATTGTTTAAAACCGCTCTCCAGTTTTGTGAGGAATTTGGACTAACCACGATCAGCTTAGTCAGGGTTTTCATATAACCTTCCCGATCATTCAGCTTGTATTGAGTGTTCGCAAGGTTACGGATATAGGCAGAATTGCGGGGGTGGCTCCTCAGAAGCCGCTCATATATTGCTTTGGCTGCACGGTAGTTTCCAAGCCGCATATAGGCTTGGGCGGCAATGGCCTGACCTTTTCCTCCGGCACGCTTACCATGGTGGATTGCTTTATTATAATTTCGGGCAGAAAAATAGTATTTTGCAAGCGTGAGGGCGTTGGCGCCTTGTTTTTCAAGCATTCCAGCAGCTTTGCCGAGGCGCCCGGTTTCGGAATAGACCGCTAGTTGATACTTGGATATAGTCCTGCGTTCTTCAGAAGTTTTTGCAGCGGCGCGCGCACGAGCAATGGCTGCGTCTGCTCCTGACGCATTGCGACGCTTAGCATGGGCATATGCCTCTTTCAAAGCCTTGCCAACCGCCGGAGAAACGCCGGCCTGTGCCATGTTGGCTGTCCCGACAACAGCTATCGCGGCCAAGATCCCTACGACGAGGCCCGAATAAAATCCATGCGATTTCTTCTGTTTTGACATAACTTTCTCCTCCCGACTTGCTTTGCACAATAATATTTCTAAAGAATCCTAGCAAGCTTGCTCAAGGCAAATCCTAAATGTGCCTGCTTTCTTTATGCAAAAGAAAAGCGCCTGTCAATCGACAGGTTGTACCATATGTCCAGAATACGAAAACCATCGGGAAAATCCTTCGCCAGCTCTACCCGAAAATCCGAATGAGAAATTTAAAAAACCCAGGAATAATAGTGGATTGCGCAGCATAGATCAAGACGATGATAACCATCGGCGATAAATCCAGCCCTGGTGTATGGGGCATAAAACGTCGGACTGGTCGGCATACAGGTTCTGTAATGGTATCAATGGCATTGATGATAGTTCGAATCATGGGGTTGTAGGCATTTACCACGTTGAAGGCGACAAGAAAGCTAAGGATTGCTCCTGCAATCAGACAGTAGATTAAAGCCGTCAACAGAAAGTCCGTAATCAAAAACAAAAATTCGATGATATGGACCATTCTTAAATCCCCCTTAATATAGTAGCAGCGTTGTAAAAATCAGAACTTCAAGCGTCGTTCTGGTCTGAGGACGTGTCCTATTCAGCGGCACTTGCCTGTTTGGAGGCCTCTACCGGAATTTCTTGAGGGCTGGAGTCCATTTTATTGAGATAGGAAATCAAACTCGCTAAATCTTTTTTCCTGTAAATGCCGGCAAATGACATTTTATTTCCCGGCGCGAAGGTTCGGGGGTTTTCTAACCAGGCTGCCATAGTTTCAAAGGTCCAGTTTGCACCGGCTTTGCCTTTTAAGGCTTCAGAATAGGAAAAGCCAGCGACGCCGGCGACAGGATTTCCGATGATTCCCCAAAGATTGGGTCCGATTTTATTGGCACCACCTTGTTCGACTGTGTGACAACTGGCGCAACGCTTGAAAACAGACGCTCCTTTTTCCGGGGAAGCATTGGAGAGGAGCTCCATGACAGTCGGGCCTTCGGGTTTGGCGGAGGCCTGGCCTGAACTTTCCACACCGAGATCCACTTTATACCCTTTTACCTCGGGTGGGTTTGCACTGTATACGCTATCTGCAATCAATATACTAGTCAGTGCGATCAGACCGGAAACGAGAACGCCGGCGCTGATTTTATTCCATTCAAAACTGTCCATTATGAATCCCTGTCAATTCCACTTAAATAATCGCTTCGCTTGCTTAAATATCAGGCTGCATATTTTTAACTGTATGACATAGTTCGTACGAAAAGACAATTAGCTTTTCGTTGCCTTTCGTTGTGAAATCTTACTGGACTTCTCCTATACACGAGATTATTGGAAGATGCTATGAATCCATATGATAATCTTCGCAAAATGCAGATCAACTTGCCTAAAGCATCCGCTCCGGCTGCAAATTATCGGCCTTGGCATGTTTCGGGAAATCTGGCCTATACATCAGGACAGCTTCCCCTTGTCGATGGAAGGCTTCAAAATCCCGGGCAGGTTGGAGCGGAGGTTCTGGAAGAGGATGCAGTTCAAATGGCGCGCTTGTGTGCTACGCATGTCCTAAGCCAGCTTGAAGATGCCTGCAACGCTTTAAAACTTGATGGGTTGAAAGGGGTGGGTCATATGGTGAAACTGACGGGCTATATCAATTCCGCGCCAGATTTTGATCGCCAGCACATCGTGATGAACGGAGCATCCGATCTGTTGGTGGAAGTGTTGGGTAATGCCGGGCGTCACGCCCGCTCCGCTGTCGGTGTTAATGCCTTGCCGCTCGGTGCTTGTATTGAAATTGAAGCAATTGCAGCTTTAAAGGTATAGCTACGATATCAAGAGATAAGGAGTAATTTTGTGCGCCACTTGCTAAAAGTTCTGCTCGGTTTGGGAACCGTCGTATTGATCATCGTCATTGTCTTGTTTGTCCGGTCTATGACCAAATCATCGCGTCAGATTGATGTTGCACCAATCGCTATTAAAACTGATCGCCAGGAGAGGGTTGCAGAGAATCTCAGCCAGGCCATTCGTTTCAGAACCATCTCTAGCATGAAGGATCCCGGACTTAACCGGGAGGAATTTGAAAAATTCCACGCATGGCTGAAGACTGCATATCCGCTTATCTTCAAGAAACTGAAGGTTGAAGCGCTGGAGGATCATGCCTTGCTGATAACCTGGGCCGGAAGTAACGCCGATCTGGATCCGGTGATGATGATGGCGCATCAGGACGTTGTTCCTGTCGCTTTAAAGACCGAAGACAACTGGGAGGCGCCCCCCTTCGCGGGCGTGATCAAAGACGGCTTTGTCTGGGGTCGCGGGGCCTGGGACGATAAGGGTAGTATGATTGCGCAACTAGACGCCGTCGAAAGCCTTCTGGAGCGGGGTTATCAGCCAAAGCGGACATTTATTTTAGCTTATGGGGCCGACGAAGAAGTATCGGGAGAACGCGGTGCAGTTCAGATCGCCAGGATCCTTAGATCTCGCAATATCAGGCCAATTTTGATCCTTGATGAAGGGATGCTCATCCTGAACGATCCGGGGAGTTTCGGAACAAAAAAGTCAGTTGCACTCATCGGAGTCGCAGAAAAGGGAATTGCGTCCTTTCGTATTCGTTATAAAACCGATTCGGGCCATAGTTCTATCCCGCCAAAGGAAACGGCGATTGGAGTGATTGCAAAGATCATTCAGTTGCTTGAGGACAATCCAGACCCAATGCGCTTATCCGAAATTACTAGTGAGATGCTCGATGTCCTTGCTCCTGAAAATACCGGATTGCAGCGGTTGGTGTTCAGTAACCAAGGCTTTTTCAAACCCATCATTGTGCGTCAGATGGGTAAAACGAGAAATGGGCGGGCCTTGCTGCATACGACCTTTGCTCCAACCATTATCTCCTCTGGTACAAAGAGCAATGTTCTTCCGGCGGTCGCCGAAGCCGTGGTTAACTTCCGTCTTCGTCCCGGTGAAAGCTGTAACGACCTTCGGGTGCGAATCCTTGATTTGCTTGAGGCTTATCCAAAAGCTCAGGTCTTCCCGGAAGGAGACTGTTCTCCGCCATCCCATATTTCTCCCATGCATTCAGATAGCTATAACGTGATTGCAAAGACCGTTCGCCAGATTATGCCAGATGTCGTCGTGGCTCCGTCTCTGATGGTCGGCGCAAGTGATTCTCGTCATATGACTCACATTTCTGATCATATTTATCGCTTTTCCCCCTTCATTGCGACACCGGATGATCTGAAGCGGTTTCATGGGACAAATGAGCGTATTAGTGTTGAAAACCTTAACATTATGGTTGCATTTTACAGTCAGCTAATCATGAATTCGGATCACAGTGTTTTGAAGCGAGATCTTGAAGAGAGGCCTTAAAGCGGCGTCTTGAAGCCATCAGGATGGAGAAGAGACAGGGTGGATCTTCGCTCTTCCCATAGAGCCGGTTAATTCATTATCAATCATGTTTTTTATCAGCTTAGAAAGCGTTTTATTTTATAATGCTTTCTTAAGAAGCAGGATTGATATGTCGATTACGATCAACTCTTTATTGGCCAGCAGTGGCATGTTCTCACCTTTGTCGCCGCAAGGTGCGCGATCTTCTGTCAACGCGGTTCAGGCCATTGATATTTCTGCACTCTATTCCGGGTCATCGGTTCAGGCGCGACTCCAGCCGTCTGCGAACGAGCGCAAAACCTTCACAACATCTTACGTCCAGGCCCCCTGGACCTACTCAAAGGATGGGAAAAACAACAGCCTTGCGCAAAAGGCAAATCTGATCATGGCCAAAAAATCGATCGTTGATCCGAAGGCCAAGACGGTTCTGGCAGCTAAAAGTGATACAGATTTGAAGACTGACTTCACGGTTTTTAACGCGCTTCAGAAACTTCAGACCCTCGCGGATTATGCTTCTCAGTCCAGTACCAATCAAATTCTGATTGATCGTATCAATAAAGCCTTCACCAAAGGAATGAGCGACCTTCAAGATTTCATGGCGACGGCTGAATCAAATAAGCTCAATCTGGTTTTCGGTGATCTCCAGTCCCGGGCTGAAACTATAAGTCTTCCGACCCCACCTTCGGCAGCCGAAGGTCTATCCCTGAAAGTGAAGTCAGCGGGTGATGTTCTGTCATCGGTCACAACATCCGATCTGTTTGAAATCAAGTTGACCCAGGCAACCACGCTCAATGGGGAACGAGTAATCACCCGTCAGCACAATTTTACCATTGATCCGGCTACAATCACCGGGCCGATCACAGCTAATGCGATTGTCAACGCAATCAATCAACAAATCGAGTCGGTGTACCTGCTGGATTCCAATGGCGATCCGAGGTTCGATAGCAACGGCGATCCGATATCCGCCTTTAACACCAGAGCGACCACAACCACTGACGGGGACGGCTATATTCACCTTGCCTTCAATACCATCTCCACCGAGGAAATCAGTATAAAGGATCCCAACGCGCCACCATCACTTGCTCTGATTATGAGCAAGCAAGATGAATCGGACATGGGCTTTTCCAGATATCGCAGGCTCGACAATATTGCTGGGACCATCAGCCATAGCAGCGATACCGACATTGCTGGAATCGACCAAAACACGACCGACCTGAAACAAGCTGCCTTCGATCATGATCCGAAGAATAAGGGTCGCGTACTGACCGATCCCCTTACCGGGGAAAGAACAGTGTACAGGCCATCTCCGCCAGGTGATGTCTTAGCTGAGACTTCGGTTTCACAGGTGGCTGTGGATAAGGATGGAAATGTCTACACCGTAGGATCGTCTGCTGGCGACATAGATCATCTGTCATCCGAAGGCCGAACCAACATGGTGATTACTAAAAGTGACAGCGCCGGCAATTTTATGTGGAAGAAGCTGATCGGTGAAGGCGATGTTACCACGGGTTACGCAATTACCACCGACCTGGACGGGAATGTCATTGTTGCGGGTTCTACCGACGGTGAGTTGGATGGAGTCAGCGCCTGGAGCGGGAGAACCAACGGTTTTGTCACTAAACTGGACAGCAGCG
>Ga0056124_1000426_pt1 | contig 13336 bp, 5 predicted proteins | sample WorMetHEROISLAND_2_FD_70069 | JGI IMG/M metagenome (GOLD analysis project Ga0056124, IMG submission 70069) | Marine gutless worms symbiont microbial communities from Max Planck institute for Marine Microbiology, Germany - Olavius sp. 4 HERON ISLAND | ecosystem: Host-associated > Annelida >... | reverse complement strand
CACAGACTTGCTGGCGAGCTTTCCGTGGGTACCAACGTCAATGACCTTAAACGACCTTGAACCCCAAAAATATGGGTTTTAAGTGAATTTTTCGCTATTTTAGGCTGCGATGCACACTTATAGTGAATTTTCGCTGAAATATACTGGGTCTACACCAAGACAACTTGCGTACGAAATTTAACTGATGCTGTCGCGCGTCTCATGAGCATTAGCTCAGATTTCTTGTTGTTGCTGCTGTTGCCTACTTATCATTCAGCTACAAGCAACTCGTAAGGTACGCCAACATCCAACTCACACTGCAGTCTGCTAGCAAGCAACGAGCAGTGACCTCATCGCACGTTTCCGCTCCCCGCCTGCTCTGGTATTGTTGCTTTACCGGATCAGTCCTGGTAAGATATGCGTTCGCGAGTCTGGGGTCGACGTTAGCATGTCATTTTGGTCGTCTTTTTTATTGAAACGTGAAGTGTTCGCGGTTGTGACGTCCGGCTGAAACATCCAAGATCTGCTCTAAGTTGCAAATCTCGTACAGAAGTTCCTATACTCACTCAAAGCCTAAAGGAGTCTATAGCTCTTCCTAGGAAACCCGTCTCAGAGCTACGGAGCGTCACCTGTCACATGGGGTCACACAGCTGTTATACCTGCCCATGAACGCGCCCCGCTTTAACAGTCGCCCATCCAAGTACTATTCTGCGGCCTTTGTATAGGCCGCATATCGCGTCTTGTCCGTCTGTCTATACGCCTGTCTTGTCTTGTAGTAAGTTGTATGTACGGGCTCGTGACTAGAACAAAAACGCTATAACGTTCTGCAGGACAGAAGTAGGCCTTACTGGTGTGCACTGTGCCAATTTCGAGGTCAAAAGGTCACCGGGGGTCAAATGCTCAAGAAAATGACGCACATCTCACGTTATCATGCGCGGCTTATACGGCGACCTAATTAACTGTCAATGCCTAAGACGCTCGGCGTGGTGTGGAAGAATGGCCGCATATCATGTCGCAAATTGGCGCCGACATCTTTCCTTGTTGCAAGTGTAATGCTGAGCGTGATAGTGAAGGAATTTCGGAAGTCGGTCAATACTTGATGGAGTTATGACAATGACAGTGGGCGACGCGCTTGTCTGACTACTGTGTGTGTGTGTGGTGCTGTGATACTGTCAGATCTAAGCTCAGCAGCACGCACTAGACCTGCAAGTGTTTTTGTTGCAGCAGATGCTGGGTGCACGCAACGCTGCTGTCATGACAACCAGCAAGCATACAGGATGTTTATTTATTTCGGCTGTTACAGTTGCGTACATAGCGTGCAACAGGGCGGTTCATTGGCTTGGCTTGCAGCGGCGCGCTGATGAGGTCTGGCGATTTTCTACGTTTTGATCCGCTGTCTGCCGCCAGTTTCGTTGTAGCCCACGTGTTCAGTTCAGAACGTTTCTGGTGGCGGAGTAATCAGTAATCTCTGTGAGCGTCAGACTAGACTCTAGAAACCGACGATCTGCTTCCCGCTGATACAGCAAGCCTTGCAAAACAGAACATTGAATTGACGAAGTAGCGTGATTACTGATTGGAAAACTGCATACGGGGCAAGCAAGTCGTTTGAGCATCTAGCAAAGTAAATCCGCATCACTTGTCTACCGATTGGCCGTCTATCCTGCGGATAATCATTATAGTAATGATGATAATAATAATAAAATTAACAGTAATACAAATGACAGTGTTTATTGTGCGGTGGCCCGTAACCGCCAAGTGTTCTAGAGTACTAGACTTTCTCTTAAACCACTCGACATTCTCTTAATTCACTCTACTTTCTACCAATTCAACTCAGCTTCCTATCCTCAGCGGTACAGTACCTGGGCACTCGTGCTTTGCAGTCTTGTAGCTCTAGTTCCCGCTGAGGTTAGTAGGCTGAGTTGAATTGGGAGAAAGTCTAATGTACTGTAGAGAGTTGGCAGATACGGGGAACCATACTGTCGTCACGGCACAGAGTTCACCGGGTTCATGTGATGAATGAATGCAGCAAGCGGATCGAAGTGTTTGAGCGAATCTGTGCGTAGTCGCGGGCGGCTGGCGAGCAGCTGTAGTGTACTTGCCAGTCAGCTGTTAGTGATTTCCTGCAGTGCACAGTGCACGGTTTGGTCGCGTCTGCAATGGCTGGCTCGGCTCTGTCAGCTGCCGTAGCTATTATTAGCCGCCGTGCCTGGAACAATACTGCATGACGGGCAGAGTAGAGCGAGCTCGGCCGACGATGATCTATTTTCATCCTTGTTGTCGGCGCATCAGCTTGCTCCAAGCCATCCATATATATGCCGCCGTGTCGCCGTGCGACGGCCGTGATAAGCTCTATATACACGTCTCTGCTTTTAGCGCCGCCTCCGCGACATTTTGCTCCCAGTCGTATTCAGTCGGTATGCCTCGGTCTTGCTTCTCATTCCAAAAACTGTGAGACCATCACACCGTAGTGATCACACCAGCGGCCGTGCCGAGTTCATCGACATCATCATCATCGTCGTCATAGAGGGTTAACATAACCTGACTAATAAGCATTATTTCCTCGACCTACACGACAGTGAAGTGTCAGATAATAAGTCCGGCGAGAGAGAAAAGTCTCGACTGAGACGAAACGACCGAGAATGACGGTTGGCATCGTAGATCGGAGTTGTTAGCAGTTTGCTTAACTAGACTACAGATGATATTGTCAGTACTAAGAATTACGGTTAGGCTACTTGGATTTCGCAGCTTTGGTTTGCAGATGACAGTAAATTGTCTGGTAGTTGGGTAGAAGGTTATTGGCGACACACGTCTCTGCGTGCGTTGCGTGCTGCGTTGCGTGATTGGCATCTCGTCGATTCGCCGAATTCACGTTAGCAATCAGCGAGTACGGCATTGATGGCGTATAGTAAGCGGAGGCTTTTATCGTTGCCGTGTATCACGCACTGTCCTGATTTGCGGTCAGCTGTTATAATCCTATATATGACTGCATGCCATGCAGCTAAATATACATGCATATATAGGTCGGTATGACTCTAAGCTTCCTACAGCGGATGTCTTGTCTTGCGTAGATGTTCACCAAGCGGCTTGTAAAAGAAAGTTAAAGGGTGTGTGTAGCTATCTGTGGGAATCCATAATGCATCTTACAGCTACAGAGCGTCACCTGCCATATGGGATCACACCGTGTTACCTGTCACCCGTTCGTGCTCCGCCTTAACCTCAGCCAGACAGGCTGGTACTCGATTTACCTACCCAAGGGGGATTGAAGGCTGAGTTGACCTGTGTGGTTGGTTATTTGCCGAGATGTTTCATCTATCCACAGACAGTCAGTCACCCATTCAAGTAGTTACCGGGACTCGGCGTAGAGAATAGAGGAGCTTTGTACTGAGCAGTGAGCACGCTGTAGAGATATTTTAACGACGTCAAATGCTGATCTTGGTCATCAAGGACTGCAAGTGATCGGCGATCGCCCACAGTTCGCCGATATCTACACCACACCGTCTCCAGACAAAAGGACCTACAGTTTTTCCTGAATAACTTTGACAAATTTAAACATAATTTTACAATTTTTGGCACACATTATCCTAAAGGTACGTTTTACTAACACGTGTACAATTTGCTTTCGAAATTTACTTATCACTATGTAGTGTTGACGTAATTATGACGTCGTCGAAAATTCCATTTTTACTGTATCTGAGGTGAAAAAAGCTGACAATATTCCGGATAATAACTTCAACAAATTCAAACATACGTTTATAATTTTTGGTAGACAATATTAAAAACGATGTGCAACTGCTAGAATACCGACCGCCCACACACTGGAAAAAAAAGTGGCCCGGCGGTGCCACTGTCGAAGTGGCATCAACTCCGCTTCTTCATAGAGGCCGTTGAGGCCACTGTGAAGAGGTGTTTACATATTTTCAAAATGGATATATATATTCTTTGCTGCAAGCGCATTTCCGGTTAGCGGTATTTTTGTTTTTGTATGTCGTAAACAAAACGAAACTAAAGTAAAAACTAAGCTAAAACTAAACGTATAATTTCTGCGACTTGATTCGAAACTAAGTATGATAAGTTTATGGTGTTTTTGTGTAAATAGCTGTGCGCAAAGTCTATGTTGGTTTTAGATTGGTGTTCGTCTGTTTGTGTGTCACTTTTGTATTGGTTTCACTTTTAGCCGACCGCACTTGTGAGGTTTTGTCAGTCCGGGCAGGATTTGTAATAGCATCTACCAACGCCCGACAGATCGACCAAATGATTGCAGAAATGAACTACGCTGTGCGCACGTGTGCAAATGTCACTATATGACTCATTATCCACAATTACATCAACATCACCACTGTCTACCTGTGCATCTGAACTTGATGCAGGATAACTGCCTTTCACTGAGTGTGTGGAGCTGCTGTGCTGAACTCTGTGGTCATTTAGACTGTTGGTCCAGCAGCTAATCACGAATCCCTCATGTATATCTGCTACATTTGCGAGACTCGGTCTCCTTCCGTGCATGCCTGTCGTTCCCATTTGCAAACCCATTTGGTATTAGGTGAGTTGACATACCCTATTAAATGCAGGCAGGGGCACTGTAAGAGCACATTTAATAAAGTATATAACTTTGTCCGGCATTTGACACAGTTTCATGCAGTTGATGACTCATTGAAAGGCAGTTACGCGGCATTAAGTTCTGACGCACAGTTTGACAGCGGTGATGTTGATGTACAACTAGATGTGCATAGTGAGTCTGACATTGACTTACCTGTTGTACACAGAAAAAATGACAGAAATCATGTGGAAAATTTGCAACAGGAAGGTGTTGCTATGGTAGCATCATTACGTGCTAACAGCAGTATACCATACTCAGTTATACCAGAAATTGTACACTCAGTTGACAATATGATTAGCACCACAGTTCATTATTTTCAGTCGGAAACTGTGAACTTGCTGCGTGACTGTGGTGTCAGCGATGAAACCATAGCAACTGTTGATGCTTGTATAAAACGGCAGTGTGACACAGTAAACCAGCCACTAAACTTTTTATCTACTCGCTATAAACAAGATCAGTTTTTTGATAATCATCCTCTCTCAGTTAAACCGGAGACTGTTGTTCTCGGGCAGCGTTTTGAAAACAGACAAGGTGTCACGTGCTCAATCTATGAAAATTATCAATATGTATCTGTGGAAGCAACATTGCGAACTTTGCTGGAAAATCCAGAGTATGTCAAACTGCTCGTTAATGACAAATGTATGCCAGGATTGGTCACAGACTGCTGGGATGGACTGTTGTATAAACACCACCCATTGTTAAGTGACACGTCAAAATTTACCATAGCGATCCAACTCTTCTACGATGGGATGGGCACAACAAACCCACTGCGTGGACAGTCTAGTTTGTGTAATGTGGGAGTGTTCTATTTCATTGTGAAGAATTTGCCCAACGTTCTTAATTCTTGCTTTGCAAATGTACACCTAGTTGCACTTTGCTACGCTCAGGACTTGAAAACTTATGGCTTTACTGCCGTGCTCAGTAAGTTTGTTCGTGAAATGAAGCGGCTGACTAACGACGGATTTTCAGGGACATTTCCAGGTTTGGGTGAATGCACCATTTACGTGTCACTTTTACAAGTAGCAGGTGACAACCTAGCATTGAACAGCCTGTTGGGCTTTATTGAATCATTTAGTGTGGACTATTTTTGCACTATGTGCACTGCAAGCCAAGCTGACATTCAGTGCAAGTTTCATGAAACTGATTTTGACATGCGCTCAGTTGCTTCATACAATGCAGACATTGCATGCGTCACTGCCAGTGACAGCAACAGGCATTCACATGGTGTAAAAGCCGACTGTGTCCTGAATGAAATACCTCATTTTCATGCCGTTAAGAATTTCAGTCTTGACATAATGCACATTATCCTCGAAGGCATTGTTTCAGTAGAGCTGTCATGTGTGCTGTACAATTTGTGCAGTGATCATCAAGCAGTGTCCATTGGGGAAATAAATAGGCGTGTGCTTAGTTTCTGGAGTGTGATTAATGTTGAAAAATGCAACAAACCACCCGAACTGAACCCAATCGATACACCCGGCAGGCTCTATCCATCAATGAAAGCTGTGCAGTGTTGGGCATTGCTTAAGTACCTGCCTTTGTTGTTAGGTGACATTGTGCCAACAGATGACAAGCACTGGGTGTTTTTACTCCAACTGTCTGAACTGGTTGATTTGCTGTTTGCACCCACTTTCACTGCTGGAATGATTGCATACATGCGGGAGCTGATTGCAGACCACTTGTCACTCTTTGTTGACCTGTATGGTACTGCTGAAAATGGCATTAAGCTGAAGCCAAAGCATCATTTGCTTATTCATTTGCCCACTGTCATATTGCAAAGTGGGCCACTTATTGGCACCAGCTGTATGAGATACGAGTTAAAGAATTCTTTCTTTAAACGTTGTTCGCACATAATGTGCAATTTTTCAAATGTTTGCAAGACACTAGCCTATAGACACCAACAGTATTGCTTATTTTCGAAACTGTTGAAAAGTCATGTTAGAAGTGCCATTGTAGTGGAGCACAGTAGCGCCCAAAGTGTTTGTGCATTAGACTGTGGTGATGTCCTCTGCTCACGTTTTGGCATCGAGCAGACTGATGATGTGTTTGTTGCAACACGTGTTGCAAGGGCGTCTGTTGTATATAAGGCTGGGCAGCACGTTGTGATTGATGTTGGTGAAGAGCCACTGTTTGGCAGAATTGAACTGTTTGTGTGTCTGGAGGCCACAGATGATTGGTTTATTGTAGTGAGCTGCCTCAGAACGACTAACTTTGTTGCACACTTTCATAGCTACAGCGTTGAGGAAATTGTTCCCAAGTCATACAGTGTGACCAGATTTGCTGACTTGCGAGATTTTCATGCTGTCTGTTGCTACAAGAAAACTGTTAATGGAACAACGAATCATTTTGTGCGCCTGCCTTATCATGTTGTGTAGGCCAGCAGCGTCATGGGTTAAAAGTATGTGGGGCAGGAAATTGCATTTTTCCGACAGACACTCCAACCTTCCAACAGAATTGTGATAGGCAGCTGCAAATATTCAACAGAGGAAATTATGGATGCTCATAATTTCACTTTTGCCCCTAAGTGAACTTAAAGTGGGGTTTCCGAGTTTTTTTAGCCCCAAATTCAACATTTTTGGACGAAAGTTTTCCGACGAGAAGAGAATTTTTCTGAAAATTTTCCGAGAGGTCAAAGTGTAGTGGGTTAGGGAATTTCTCCTGTTGTCCTCCCGTCCGACCACGACGCCACTGGACACTATTTGTATGAGTTACTACCGGTATATAAGTGTGACTTATTTTTATTTATTGTTCATTGTTGAATTACCTTCCCATTTTTGTTTCATTGTTGTTTTCATTATTCGTTAATTTTTCTTTTCATTAATGAAAATGACACTGCACATGCGACGTCATTTTTGCATTACTAAATAAATGATGAACAGTGTGTGATGGTGAAATTGTGGTTGTGTGGTCTCCTTCATGTGTATACCGGTAGTTTTTATTTGTTCTATGTGACATCTGCTATGTATTCACAGTAAGCAAGATGTTGATTCGGATGTGTACTGCCGATCGAAGCCGGTTTGTCCTGGCGGTGAAATCCGTGGCTGAATTTAACCAGAAAGGTGGGCAAACCTACTTACTGTTGACACATGCTTATACCATAGAATGTATTAACATTATTAGGTGGAATTGCTTTTGCAGCACAAGCGATTCCACCTATTCCTACACTTTTCTCTGTGTTGTGGTCTGTCATCTGTCACATTGATGCACTCTGCTTAAACCGTTTGATGGATTTATATGTTGTACTGTTACCACTGGCCCCAGGGAAAGGCATATTTGGTAGCTGAACCCCCAGCCAAAGCTAATTATAGCAATTAAATGTGCTTAACATGAAAACAGTATGGCAATAATAACTATAACTGAAACTCATTGCACAACTATTGGCCATTAAACCTGTATATTTGTGTAGTAATGCCATACTGTGCAGTGTGCAAGGACATGTGGTGGTTGGTGTGCTGTTGCAGTTAAAAGTAGGTTGGCAGTCGATAATTTCACGGTGGTGCTTGAAGACGATGGCAGCAGCCTGTGCGATGAGGTTTTGACTGCTGTCATTGAAGATGGCGAGACGTTGGGTACTTTGATGGTGCTCAGTGACTCCCAGAAGTGGACTCGTGGTCTGTTTACTAGACTGCATATTTACTGATGATGTTGATAGTTGTGCTAGTATATTTCAGTTAAAAGATAAAGGTTTTGTAAATTGTGAGAGTGTGGTATCTGTATAGTGCTGCTTATGTAGTGAAACCTAGGTCAGCAGCTTAAAAAGTTGTAGTGGCTGACAGACTGGCATGAGCATAAGTGCTGCAGACCAATTGTGGCCATCCGTTGCAGGGTTGAGATGCTTGGGGCCCAGGTATATTCCCGAAAAACCAATTGGGTGGGTTTCAGTGGGTAAACTCACCTTATAAACCCACCACAAACCTAGTCCAATTTTGGTTTCTTGTTCAGTCATAATGGAACATTTTATTGCAGTTAAATTATTCAAAGTTCATATCTATTAATCTGCACAGTATCTAGCAATGTTCATTCTAATAACTTAAACCTAGAGCTAATAATGATTATGAAAAAATATTGCATTTGAAGCAGTTTGTTTGTTATCGTTTATTTTATATGCATCTGTTGTCGGCAGAGAGCTATGCAGAGCCACAGCAGCAGTCAGACTCAGAACCAGTGCTTTTAGCGAGCTCGTCAGCCACCTCCGAGCCACAGTCACGAGTGCCGTCAGCCTCAGCTTCAGTTAGCTCTCCAGCCAGCTCCGCAACCAGTTCCTCAGCCAGCTCAGCTACATCTTCTGAACAAGTGTGTATAAGAGCTTAATGTTCTTATTTGTGGTAGATAATGCAAAATGACTTAGGTTGTATATTTTGTTGTGTGTAAATGCACCAGATCTAGTTTTTAGATTCCACCAGATGTCCTGTGGCCTTTGTGAAATAGTATGGATATGGATCTGGGCGGATCTGAACAGTCCAGATCCGGTGCATCACTAGTCATTATGGAGATGTATTAATTCTTAACTCAGCTACCTATGTATTGATTTATTAGTCGACGTTTGCTTAAGTTGTTGTGTTCTGTGCAGTGCTACCCAGTGGAAGAAATTCTGCTGCGCTATACCAAAGGTGTAGTCAATGGACCAGCTCTGGTGGCCAAGCTCGGTGCCGGGAACCAGATGACGAGAGTTGAGCGAATGTGGCTGGTAAAAACACTGGGGAAATACGTCATGAAAGCTGCTTTCACGTAAGGACTATAATTCTGCTGAATTTTGTGCAGTCATCATCATCATCAAAGCGATGAGATTAACGTGGTATAAGTGCAAAAGCACTGCAAGACCACGTTACAATACACGAGGTTAAAACACAAGAGATAAAAAATAAAAACCAAAAAAATTGTTCTGAACATATTGAGTCTTTTTCTGCTGACAGCTGATGATGATGGGTACTATGGCCTGTGGATTTTACTAAGCATGAATTGTTGCAAGCATCATCAAGCAGTGTCAGGCATGTATGACATTGTATGTTTTCTGTGAATGATATCCTGTGTTTCAGGTCTTTAATGTTGTTGTACTGGTACTGTACTTAGTTAATTTGTCTGGCACTAGTTATTTATAGCTAGTCAGTTGGAATTGGTATCATTATTGTAACTACTTACATTACATTCGTGCTAATCATTGACTAATGGAAATTGGCTGGTAATATCGTTTTTATAATCAGCAGAGGGAGGGAAAGGGTTGTGCAGTGAACAAAAATAGTTGAAAAGCTTTGCTGTTTTTTGTGCAGTGTGGATAAACCGACAAAACAGGAGAAAACACGAATGGCACAGTGTATTGTGTCACGCTTTCCTGTTCTGAAAGGCGATGGAGCTACTAGCTATGTAAGTTGTCATTGTCATTTCAGGCTAGTTTTCTTCGGCTTTCATTACTTTGTTTAGTTTTTGTTGTTAAGTAAGTGAGTATGTAACGGGGATTATCAGTCTCCATAGCAACTAGCATCACTGTGCGGACACTGTACAATCACAAATTTTTATGTGGGACACGAGATGTGAAACACACGGCATTTTTACCGAACCCAACGTCACTTACAAGTTTTAGAGTATATATGTTTATTAAGTGATGCAATTTCTAATGACTATTTCACATGTGCAAAATTCATCTGATATGATCAAAGTCTGCTATGCTTTTTGCTTAACAGGAACACTTCTATGATCCAGTCTCTCGGACTGGATTTTTAGAAAGCTACATCCGACAGCGTCGGTCCCGCTGCCCAGATATTGTTAGTCCGAAGGCTTCAAGAAAGCCCATAGGGTGTGTACATCTCAAGTGTACTGTATTGCACTACACAGTAATTCCTACTGTTCTTGTGCAAAGCAAGTGCGTACCATACGTTCTAGGTTTTGTTGCTACACATTGATGCAGTAATTGACTGAGGATTGTAGAACTAGTGCCTAGACCTCAAAGCCGTCACCGTAAGCCACCATGGGATGTGCTAAGCCATAAGCCGCCACAGAATTCGTAAGCTACACCAGCAAAAACGTAAGCCGTAAGACCCGTAAGGTGGCACGGCTCAAAGCTATCTCCTTCCATTTGTACCTAATACCTAATTCAAGAAACAGCACAGAACCCTAGCCCGTTTAACCGGTATAAGAGCAGGCTATTAGTTATATTTATACAAACATGACATAACAAATTAGAAAAGAGACTGAAAAGAGACTGAACTGCCATATCAATGTGCCTCTGATTCTTTCACGACATGTAAATGTGTTTTGACTGATTGACTGACTGACTGGTGACTGCTGTATTTAGCAGCACATTGTGTAATTAATCTAAAACAAAGCACTGATTGCAGTGTGATGTTGGAGCCACACGATGGCGATACTGAGGCAGAGGAAAAGCTGCGGGAACGACGACCGACGGCATTCAACGGTGATGAGCTGCTAAGCATGATGGAAGTGACCAGACCAGTACGCAGAGCATGGATCACCACGGCTCGACCCACCATATCAGAAATCCTGATACGCTATCCACGGCTGGGTGACATGCCACAAGCGGTACGGTACACTGTGTGTTTATGCTGTCAGACTGAGTTTTCTTTTTGCATGTTTCTATTTTTTGCAGTGTTGCTGAGTTTTGCTTCATGTGTTTCTGTCTTTTTGTTAGTACCTGTGCCTTTCTTTTGTTGTGGTTCAGCAGAATTAAGGGAGTTCATGAACAATATGAAGGGGCAAAAAACACAATCTTGTATGTTGATTTGTTAAGCTAATATAGTGAGCTTACAGATTATGCAATTAACAGGGTGGCCACAAATCTCCCAATTTGTGGCCACCCTGAATTAATCAAAAATTAAGAACTATGATACTGTTTTTAAAATTTGGCCCTGGAGGCTGGTACCCGAGGCAGTTGCCTTCCCCCATGTAGTTATGAGTAGGGGAAAACATAATTGCTGAGTAAACTACTTCAGTGTTAGTAATGCTGCATGGATTACACTTATTGTTAACAGAGCTTAATGTTTTTTTTCTATGTGCAACTTATAGGTTGCTGAAGAGTTCTCCAGCATCCATCCGTCATGCAGTGTACACCTTCGAGATGTGTGGCCTCGGTCACGCATACTCGATTATGCCAGTGAACTTGCAGACACAGACCTGCAGCAGCTGATGGACGGTCTGCAAGATCAGTGGAATGAAGGTGCAGAAAATCTTTTTAATGTTTTATATTTGTACTATATATGCTTATTTTATATTGGCAAATCAACTTCTCTGTGTCTCCCCTTAAACTAACTTTGGTGAAAATTTTTATACTTGTAGCCATTTAGTTGTAGTTGGTAAATATTGTTTTTCTTTTTATCCACTCGTGAGAATGTTGGGATTTTTAAGGACTGGCTTCAACTTTCAGAACTTTCAAGCTAAGTGTGAGGCGTGAAATCGTTGTGTTTCGCTATCCATATGCAGGCTGTTCCTGTTTTTTTCACTCCTGCGACCCTGGTCCTTCGTTCTCCAGTCCTGCATTTTCCACCCCTGTATTTTTCATGATCTCGTGTTTTCCAGTCCCGCGTTTTCAGCTTCCCCGTCTTGTTTTTTATATCTAACTAATTACAATTACAGTTAAGCCTTTTGGCTGAAGTTTAGTAGAAGTGTACTGAGCTACTGATAATATTTTGTTTTTGATTAATAAAATCAGTCAGTCAAAACACATTAGTATAGTGCTGTAAAATTATTTGCACGCAATTTTATGATTAGTTTCAATAAGCGACTGTTTGTCAGACAATGGGTGAGGTCAAGCTTTGCTAAGACTAGTCTAAAGTCTTAGCTAAAGTCTTAGCAAAGCTTGACCTCACCCATTGTCTGACACTGTTCCTTGATCATGATTCATGTATTTGTGGACAGATGAAAAGAGTCTGCTGTCTTTTCGGGCATTGCCTTTCCTGCTGCCATCTCCACCACGTCGGGGAGTCAAGAGGCAGAAACTGTCTGCTCTTCACTCTCTGGAGCTAATGTACTCAAAAGTAACGGTACAGATCTGCGTTCTTTGATATATTTCTCCCACTGGATATTTCTGTTGCATACTATTTATAGCCTGTTATTGCTTGTGCAGCCTTGACAGATTATCTACAATGTTGCTACAGAGTTGCTCTAAAGTGAAGCCTGAAATACAGTCACACAACCAGTCAGCAGCTTGAACTGTTACTGGTGTAAGCATGTAGTGTAATGTAGTAGGATCATTTTTTGCTGCCTGGTTACCTCCATAGCATCGCAAACCGTTTTTATTTCATATTTTGTTAATCTATTTCCTTTCTTACTTAGGCTTAGGTATCTTGGTTTAACGTGTGATGTGCCATAGAAGCAGAAATGTTATTTAACAATTTTGTTTTTGCAGAGAATGCAAAAAATATGAACTGATTGTCTTACTGCATTTGTGACAGCTGTTAGCCGAGTAAGTGATGTTAGTGTCATGTCATTATAAACATATGTGTTCTTGGGCAATCATCATCATGTGGTTTTCAATCAGAATTACTAATTAGTCAGTAATCTTTCTGAACAAAGTTGACAGTCTGTCAGTCTTGATCTTTGTATGTGGTGCCTGTTGCGCAGGATGTCGACACGGTCGATGAGGCAGTGCAGCAGCTGCGTGACAAAGGATTTATCCAGCCACTGCTCTTCACGTTCCAGGGCCGTCACTGGATCAAGCTTGACAACAAAGCAGTGGTACTGCATGAGTCATGCATCGCTGATGCATTTGAAACGTTGCTGCAATATTTCTTTGCATTTAATGTGTGCTACCCA
>Ga0056124_1000423_pt1 | contig 13363 bp, 9 predicted proteins | sample WorMetHEROISLAND_2_FD_70069 | JGI IMG/M metagenome (GOLD analysis project Ga0056124, IMG submission 70069) | Marine gutless worms symbiont microbial communities from Max Planck institute for Marine Microbiology, Germany - Olavius sp. 4 HERON ISLAND | ecosystem: Host-associated > Annelida >... | reverse complement strand
AGAGACAATATGTTGCAGTTATCTAGTAATGTTTTTACTTTGATGGACATCAGGGACGTTATTTTTTTTTAATGTACAGATTGATTGCGTATCTGTATGTTTTTGAGTAGCTTTTATTTTCATACCGACCATATACACCAGTTACAGAATGAAATGTAGCAGGTAAATGCATATGTTATATATTTACCAACTGTAAAACAGCATTTAAAACACTGGGAAAATTTGTTTTGATTTTGTTGACGTGTCATCGCCAACAGATAGGATGTTTTGCCATTCTGCCCTGGTTTCTCGTAGTCTGTTTCCTCTGGTCAAACGCAAGTTTTTAATTGACTAGGCAAGTCTGGACAGTTTAATCTGCTATGTGGGTCAAAACTGCAAACGCCGAAACAGCAGCTACGAGTGTTAAAAGTTAAGTTAATTTTGATCAGCGCTATGGGCTCACTGTTTATCATTGCTAGGCATGAGTTTGCTTGGCTATGTGTCACATGTGGTAGGCGTACCTCTTGTGCGAGAACTATTTTGAACATAAACTGACATTCTGCTGCATGATACATCTAGTGTATTAGTGTGTGCGTGATATTTTTTTGGTGTATATTAAAAAAAATTATTTACTACCGTTATTTGGTGAATGAAAGCTGCATATAATAGTAGTGTTTTTGATGCATCTAATCACTTTGGTCAGGCAGACGAGTCATCGCTCACACCACACCCGCCATTCATTAGTTGGAGTTAATTATGATAATTTATGCACACAGAGCTACCACAGACTACCACGGTCTAATTGCAGTAGCTGGCAAATTGCCAATATGGCGTCCGTGACGAATGCAGACGATAAGTACTTTATTTCAGTGTGCTTGGCTATAGTGTGAAGTTTGCGTTAGCGCTTAGCGTTAAGGGATCAGATCTAAGGTATTTACAACTGATAATTGTACCAACAAGACTACCAAGCTGTTTTTCATGCTCCAGCCTAACCTAGCTAACTTGGCACCTAGTAATAGCAGTCATCAAAACACTACTAATGTCGTTGAAGGTCAGCTGGGTGCACGGTTTCACGTGACAAAGTATCCCACGCTGAAGATGTTTCGTTTCGGATCGGTGGTGAAGCGTGAATATCGTGGACAGAGATCGGTCACGGCACTCACTAATTTTATCCGCACGCAGCTTGTTGTTCCAGTGACTCGTCTGACTACTCCGGATGATATTTACAGCATCGATGTGAGTCGCGTTGTTTGATCTATGCAGCTCTATGTCTCATCTTCTGTCTGTTCTATGTTGTCCGTAAACTTTATCGGCGCCTAGTGACTTTTTGCTTCTAGGCGCCATGTATAAATTGACTGTTATTATTATTATTTACTTTTTTTTATTGTCTGTCCAATGCTATGCATATGCATTGGACAGAATATAAAATCACGTAAACGTCCGTCCATCCGTCCGTCCGGCGTCTGTGGACAAGATTGTGACGTTATTTATGGACCGATCTTCACCAAAGTTGGAACATGGCTTCCCTGTATCATACAGAAGAAACGATTTTTAAGCAGTTTGATTCAATGTAGAAGACGTGCATGCACGACCATTGATCGACTGTTGCTCACAGCTGTCAACTTTTGCACAAACGTTTAACACAGTTTTGCGAAATAAAGTTGCTTCTGTGTGGATTATTTCAATAAAATGGCTGAATTTGTAATTGTTACGGACTTTTGCTGAGCCCTTTCGCTCAACGGTAACTTCGGACTCAGACTGAAGTTTCCGCTCGGCGAAATCACTTCACTTTTTGGCTGAACTATGTACTTAGACCAAACTTTAGCTCAGCAGATGGGCTCAGTGAAAGTCTTAAGTGAAAAAGTGAAATCACACAATGTATGTGTTGATGTAGATTCAGAAGAGAGTGTTGACGGGATACTTTGAGAGCGAGGAGTCCGCGGATTACTCGGCGTTTCTGCGTGTGGCCAGTCTGCTGAGAGACGACTGCACATTCTATGCAGCTCTTAGGCTTGTGCCTTGTTACACTCTATGCATGTCTATGTACCACTAACATAGACATACTTTATTGTGTTTGTGCAACATATAGGCTTGTGTCTCATCATCGTTGTTTGTGTATAAACTGCATCAGCTGTTTCAGGATTGAGACACCTGGGGAGATACCCAAAAACCCACTGGGTTTTCTATGGGCAAATCCACCTAACAAAACCCGCTAAAAACCCATCCCATACTCAATCCAATTTTGCTTTTTTTGTACCACTAACATAGACATACTTTATTATGGTTAATTAAATTGTAATTAGAGCACTCACAAAAATTTTAATATTTCTTAACTAGTAACAAAACTAACAGTAAAACTGCAGTATCTTATATTTATTTTATGTCGAGAGTATCTGTTTAGCAGTGCTCATTCGAATTACTGAAAACTCGTAGAAAGCCCAGAACCCATCAAGTTGGGGCTTTTTTACAGTATGCAGGTTTAATCTAATAAAACTCATTGGGTTGGGCTCCTTTTAAAAACCCGTTTTTTTTCGCAAACTTATCCTGTTCATCAGTTCGACTTGGATCTTAATATATTGTTTGCTATGTGCTGATGCTCTGATGAGATTGTCAGCTGAGTCTGATGTGCTAGCTTAATTACAGTTGAATCAGTCTGTTGGCATTAACTAATAGCTCATTCTACTTCTAGCATTTCCGTTACTACCTGTTGACTCTTCCGCGGCATTGGTTGGTAACCAGAGGGACGTCATCGGGCTTGAGGAAATGTCTAACTGCAACAACAATTGCTGATGTTTGCTCTGAGAGGACTCGGGTCGATTGTTTGTAACTCGCAAAAACTAACCAAAAATGAAAAGTGGTGATGATGTTGGTAGGCAGCCGTGTCATCGCTGGCTACAGTCAGCCTATGGCTACTTCACCATTGTCCACTGTGTTACTGTTAACTGGTTTCTGATCTGCCTGACCTTGCGGTGGTGTATATTAGTTACCTCAAAGTCTCACAAATTGGTGTTCGGTTACTATAGGCAGTTGCGAATCGGTGATTATCGGATGTGCTGCATACTTGTTGGAGTTGAAAACTCGAAAACACAAAGGTGTAGGAAAACCAAAATTGGTGTGAATGTTCCCCAGGGCTGGGGTAGCTGGTGCTCAAATTTTCAGTGGCACAGGTCATAAGTGAGGGTTGCTGTTTTCATTTATGGTTGCACGGTGCCATGTATAGCTGGGCCATAGGATGGCTGCATAATGCTGGCACTGAACCTACATATTTTTCCAGTTGTGATGTGGTTTTAATGCTGGTTTCTAGACCGTTGTCTGACGATGATGTAACGACCGGCAACAAGATTGTCTTCCGTGCACCCGGGGTAAACATCTAAGAAGTGTTTTTGATGGCTGCTATTAGTAACGTATTACGTGTTAAGTTAGTTAGGTTAAGCCGGTGCATGAAAAACAGCTTGATAGTCTTGTTTGTAGAATTATCGGTTATACTGTAAATACCCTAGATCTGAATCTGATCCCTTAATGCTAATCGATAATGTGAACTTCACACTATAGCCAAGCACACTGAAATAAAGTACTTATTACAGCGTATACATACCACTGGATACAAACAAAACGCTGTTTTTGTCATTATCGTCTGCATTCGTCACGGACGCCATGTTGGCAATTTGGCAGCTACCGCAATCAGACCGTGGTAGGCTGTGGTAGCTCTGTGTGCATAAATTACTATAATTAACTCCAACTTATGAATCACGGGTGTGGCGTAAGCGATGACTCATCTGCCTAACCAAAGCGATTAGGCGCATCAAAAACACTGCTCTAGTCTTCCTGTTGCTGTCTATTTTCTTCATAATATGCAAATTTTATGTGCTTAATGTGTCCCCAGTCTGCTGCCATTGGTCTGTATAAAATTTGCTAATAATAGTAACGTGTGATCATAGTATTGTATGAATGTTTTATTGAGCTGTGGCATAAAACGTAGGTTTTGGAGTCATTGATAATAAAACTTTTTTAAGTAGAATGCTATTGGTCATTCTACTAGTCATTTTATTACATGGTGCATTTTATTTCAGTATACTTTTTAAAATTTTGTAATCGTATGTTTTATTCTACTGCGCCACCAGCCTGCAGCCTACTGACAATATGACTACTGGCGCAAATGTATAAATCGGATAAATTGTATTTTCCATTTCCAATATACTACCGGTAGTCACTAGTCACAGTACTGTCCCACAGTACTGTCCTGCGCGGCAGTTGTCTGCTTGTCATACTACTGTACTTGTATATGTCACCTTCGCAGCGGTCTGTCTGCGACTGCAATAAGAGAATATTGTATTGTATCGTACTTGGTTACAAGCTTGTGTTTATCGGAAGGTTTTGATGATAATTTTCTTGAATCGAGCGTCAGTCTCTGTACCGTGATTTAGCCACGCCTTGCATCTGTGTGGCAGGAGCTGAACAACGAAGAGTTGTATCGAGGTGCGACGGCAGACCACAATGCACTGCTGCAGTGGGCCAATGACAAGTGTGTACCGTTAGTGCGCGAACTCACCTTCGAAAATGCCGAGGTAATTGCACAGTGTTCCCTTCAGTGTATTTTTTCCTATCTGTACCATTGACAGTTGCACCATTTTTAGATTCGTAGTTTTTGCCGTCCGTTTTCTGGTATCTAGATAGCATCGATTTTACAGTGTGTGTGTATACGTCGTTGTATTATGGTTATTCAGGCACTTGTCTTCTTAGTTCGTTTTTTGCTCTGTGTTGATTTTCGTTCTCAGTACCAGCATAAGTGATTGCCTGCAAAGTCTCGTCCCCAAAAATCGCTATCTGGAGTGGTTTGGCTGCAGTTTGCAACGCAAAGTTTCCTCCAGTGCTATGGTCATAGAAACATGCAGTTTGTTACTTATTTACTTTACTGATGATGATGATGAACGAATGAACTTTAACGTGGCATAAGTCCTAAGACTGCAAGGACACGTAACACGTAAGAATAGCAGTGAAGTGATACCTGAAGTACGACTATCGACTGATATTGACTGGCCAAAATCGGTTTTCGGTACTAAATTAGCAAATATCTCCAGACTTACTGTACCGAATTAGACGCGGTTTTCGGCGTTAATTAAGGGAAAATTAGTCGCATTTAACGGTAAAGATAACTTAATGCTATGCTGCGATTTTTCATATCAGCGCTGACTACGCGAATCAGTTTGACTTGCGGACCTGCGGACCGGCGTACGTGTAATTTGCGGACTGAAAACTTGCGGACCGCAACTGCGGACCAGTGGGTAAATTGCGAACTGCACTCAATCGAGGTCAGGGTTGGAATCCAGCCGTTGGATAAGTAAATAAAACACTAAATGTAGTAGCACGCATATGGCGACAGGCAGTATATGAGGAGTAGATATCTACTAGTACGGTCGGCTTCCCCTAGCAACAGCTGGGCTCTTGTCTTTAGTTCACGTGTGCTCAGTTTGCCGTTGCTCTGCTTCGGTTGATGCGATTTTTGAAAATTTATATCTCACAAGGTAGTGCAGCGACGCGTTTTGGGTGTGGTGGGTGTCGTTGATAGTTTTATAGCAAAATTTTCAGAGAATCTGCCAGCGAAAGAATTTTGAAAATCCGTTGAGAATTGACAAAGTTATCGATTGAGCTTGGTGTACCACTTTAACTGGGACACAGTGTATGGTGTGTCAAGCTGGTCGCACAACTACTCACTCTGTGTTTGCATTATTGCTCATCCAACCGGCTGACAGGCAGCGAATATTCTCACATTAATGGTTGTAAAAAACCACATTTGCGTTTATTACCGTGGTTACGCTTGCCTGCTTCTGACTGTCTGCTCTGGTGATATAGAAAATGAGAAAATTTAACTGTTAAGCCGACGTCAGACGATCTGTAAAGTTGGCCAACTTTTTGGGAGTGGTTTAGTTTTCAAAGACAATCGGCCGATGAAATTGTTGAACCATGACACACGTCACTTGTCATGTCTCGACAGTGACGACAAAATATGGCAGACGATGAGGACGCCGACGCTTTTATGTTGCTTTATTTTTTTTTACTGTAAAACAACATAAAAAGCGGACCATATTGGTCCGTCGCTGGTTACTCGACAGATAAGTAATTTCCTGGTCATATATCATTGGCCGATTGTCTTTGGAAACTAAACCACGCTCCAAATGTTGGCCAACTATCGATAGTCTGACGTCGGCTTTCGAATAAACAGATCTATTCTGACTGGACTTGGTACATTGCAGGAGTTGACAGAAGAAGGAATTCCATTCCTGGTTTTGTTTCATCACCCTGATGACACGGATACGCCTGAACGATTCCGATCGATCGTTGCTTCCGAGTTAGCTGATCAGAAGAGTAAGTGCTGGATCATTATTATTGAGACTGTGTCGTGCCAACTCATTCTAAGTGACATTTTTTGCCATTTTCACTTTTTCACTGATTATGATACAGAATCCATTTATACACCTCATGTAAAAATTTTCAGCTGCTAATTGTACGTCAAACTGGTGCTTTTGACGTTTTAACATTTTTCTGAAAGGATCTAAGCTGATGAGATTCGTTTGTGTTACTGCGCACATGAACTGCACGGATCCAATATCAGAGGTTTGTCGTGCAAACAGACTCTTGGCCAATCACAGCTTGGCATTCTAGGAAGTTGGGCGATTTTCTCATCGAGAACAGAACGTGTTCTGCTTGGACAATAAAATGGGACGATCTTAGTGGCAGACAAATTCGGCCGATTTTTGCATGACAGGCGACAGATTTTTGTTGGCCGATTTTATTGGCAGACGAAATTGGCCAACTTTATCGTTCGTCTGGCATCTGCTTTATGCTGTGTTCAGATAGTGTCAACTGTCTGGTGGGCAACGGCCTCCAGTTCAGTCACCCGCTCCATCATCTCGGCAAATCCGCCAAAGATCTGCCGGTGCTCGCGATCGACAGTTTCCGGCACATGTACGTGTGGCGACACAATCCGCAGACAGACATCGAGTGAGTCGGCTCTGCTACTGTGCTGTTTGTACTCAACAGTTTTGTGGTTTCTTTTTTTAGCACAGTTAGCCCCTCCCCCGTGTGGGTCCGGTGGTGTAGAATAGGCCCACCCTGTTTCCTCGCCGGATGGTGCAAGAGGTGCCTAAACCAGGTTGTTTTTGTCCCAGGTTTTTTTTGTCTTTTATTGATACAGTTAGATTGTGAGTGTGTGCACCTTTTGTTAGTTAGTATTACGTTTGTGTGCATATGTATGTAGGTAGTGTGTTATTGTATTTTGTTTTTTTTTGTGTTGGTTTGATTGATTTTGCTGTTAATTTTTGTTGTCTGTACTGGTGCAAGTGATTGCCTGGAGGACCATCTCTGAAATGACCTGTAATGTGTCGAGCGGGACGTTAAACCTTACTCACTCACTTTGCACAGTTAGTTCCACATCCGACATGCAGCAGGTTGTCCTTCACAGGAGAAAATATGAAAAAATATGATACATGAAATCATATATGCTTTGCATATTATCCATTTACTGAATTAAATGCTAATGTTAATGAATTAAACTGCTTTTCAGTTGTTGTATTGACTGGTAACACTGGTTTTAAGTGGTGCATGCGTCCAATTTTACACGGTGTGGCATAATTAGCGACATCCCCAGCATCAAATGCTGTTTTTTGGTGTAAAAATTTTCCCAACTAAGCAAGAAATAATGCCGCATGGAGTGCTGCAGAATTTGTCTACCTCAGTGACTGCCTTTGCTGTGTGATTTCTGCGTCGACGTGACGTCATCACATGGTAGGGTGTAATCAATGGAACCATTGGTGTTTATTTCATAGCATTTGAACAAATAGACAAAAATTTTGAAAATTTAGCCGAAACGTCTCGTAGACTCTTGTGTTATAAGCAACGGCAACATTCTAAACTACTGGCTCAGTTTGTGTTCAATATGTCCCCATTTTGCTTAATTTTCAGTAAATGAAGGAGTTTGATGCTGAGTGAAGTAACACTGTCATTGCTGTTGGTGCTGGTGCTGACAGCAAGCCGGGCCTGGTCAAACAGTTCATAGCTGACCTCAACTCTGGCAAGCTGCATCGTGAGTTTCACCATGGACCGGACCTGGAGCCTTCCCCAGCACCGGTGGAGAAGAAAGCCGATGAGCCGGTCGGTTGACGAATCTTTGTCTTTATTCAGGGTTCCTGCAGGTCAGGGAAAACTGGAAAAAGCCAGGGAATTTGAGTGGTCGGGGAAAGGTCCGAGGAAAATATTGTTTGGTAAAAGTCAGGGAAAATGAAAAATTGGTGCTACAGATGTCAGATTTTCAGGCTAAAATGCATCAAATTTGTTTTCCGCTGGAGTTTCACGCTAGACCCCACTGGGGGAGCTTACAGTGCTCCCCAGACTCCCTAGCTGCACTTAAATGCTCATAAATGACATGTTTCATAGTTATTATAAACCTTGGGATATAGTGTACCATTTCTAACATTTGTGTGATAGGGTTATTGTTTTGATAAGGTCAGGGACATTGTCATTCCACGACTTGAAAAGTCAGGGAATTTGACAATAGAAGACCTGTAGGAACCCTGTTTATTGGTTGGCTATGACATGGCCATAGACTTGAGTAAGTTTCCTGAAATTGTTCTGAAATTTGAAATTGTCCTGAAATCTCAGTCATTTAGTACAAATGTCCTGATATTGACCATTGTTGTCTGTGCCCAGTGACAGTTTGATGTTTTACTTGCAGCATTGCTTATCTGTTTACTTCATATGTGGATCCAGTTTTATGTTTTGTTTCTCTTTGAGACTGTGACAATCATGGATTCTTGTGTAACATTGTCTTGGTAATTGTAATGGTTCCTTTTGCATATTTATGACTGATTTGTGGTACATAAAACGTGATGATTTTCTACGTTTTGAGACCTTAAAATGCCTTGAAATTTGCTAAAAACTTTGTCCTGAAATTTCACTACTTTCTGCTATGACCACTGGTAATATATATTTATTATCGGAAATCGTACAGTAAGTACAGTAAAAAAATACAAAAGAAACAGAAACTTAACTAGTACACATACATAGTAAATTATCTGATAAAAACCTCGTAAAATCCCGATAAAAACTTAGCTAGTGCAAATGCATTCAATAAACTGTCTGATAAAAACGTCAAATATACCGTGCAAACCAGCAGTTTGTCAGTATGGCTGGTTTGACGCATGAGCAGGTGGCAGAGGCAGCGCAGCCAGCCAGTGATACAGATGGGGTTCCGGTCGGTCACATACCCAAAGAGCCGGAACCGGAGGCCGAGACGAAGCAAACTGCCACCGAAGCTGCCAGAACGTCACCGCCAGAGTCACTGTTTCGGAAGCTGGCGCCATCCAGGACTCGCTACACTATACTGCGAGACGAACTCTAGGCAATTCCTGAAACCGGGGCCTAATTTACAAAACTGCTTGCAAATTTTTCGTAAAATCTTCGTATCTTCGTCTGAAGTAAACAAGTTACGATTTTTTAAGTTTTTCGTACCGGTTTTTTATGTTAATTTTCAAAGCCTCACTCAGGAATTCCTAACTCTCAACCAAACGCGACGCGTTGTCACTGGGCCTGGTGGCGCACACCGCTGCACGCCAATCGTCTGCTTCCGTCGTTGTCAATGGTTACCAACGTAAACAACGGTGAATTAACTGATTTTGCTGCCTAAAATTGCCATCAACGCAATTTGTACTTATTACGGCACTATATGGAAGTTATATACAAATGAAAAATTTGAAATAATTACTGCATGCATGTTTGATGTTTTCTTAACTCAACTAATAACCTATTGTACGGTTTTTTTTTCGTAACATTTTCGTAGGTTCAGCTTACGGAAGTTTTGTAAATTAGGCCTCTGTCTGCCGCGCGAAGATCTGCCCGATGCGTACTGCCGAAGTCGTTGGTTGTGAATTGTATACTGCTGTTAGGCGGTCGGTATACGAATGTTAAGCCGACGTCAGACGATCGATAAAGTTGGCCAACTTTTTGGGCGTGGTTTAGTTTCCAAAGACAATCGGCCGATGAAATGTACGACCAGCAAATTACTTACCTGTCGAGTAACCAACGACGGACCAATATGGTCCGCTTTTTATGTTGTTTCGCAGTCAAAAAATAAAGCAACATAAAAGCGTCGGCGTTGGTTGTGAATTGTATACAGCTGTTACGCGGTCGGAATACGAATGTTACGTTTCACGTAGCTTGGTTGACCATCCGCTGGTGTGTGCTGCCGCCTTTCAGTGGCAGTTTGAACTGAGATGATTACTGAAGCGAGAGACCGGTTATGTCTTGTACAGCGTGACAACACGTTTGCTCATATTTCCTATGATTGTTTTCATTGTACATTTCCGATTTGTAACTTACACTCTGTTGTATATTTGCAGTTTAATTATCTAGTTGGTGGCATATGTCCGTAAAACAAGAATAACCGTGTTGCTGTCTTACCAAATAGAGCACTTAATTTAACGGCGGTTAATATTGTTCATTATATCGACTATTGTATAATTATATTTAAGACCTATGCAGGTCTATTTAAAAGGTATATTTGCAGGTATATTTAAAAGTTATATGTTCTGCAAATTTTATGACTTGGCCTATCCCAGCGATTTTACGTAGGCCTAGTTATTTTATTGTATTGCATTTTATTGTTCGACTGGTCAGCTCTGCTGTAAGTCGTCCCTGTCTCACATTATTATTATTATTATTATCATCATATCTGTATTCAGCTGTGGAATTTTTCACTTCTCTGTGACAGTGTCATGTGATGATTTGCAAATAATGGTACTGAAGTGTTTTAAATCTATTAAGTAGCAGTAATGGAAGTGGGACATTGCCAGTGTGTTGATTAGTACTGCGCTGCATTGGACCCCGGCCCGGCCGGCCGGCGTCGGCGGCTTGAAGCGCTTACGACTGACGCCGAAATTATTCGACCGACTCGTCAACACGTTACGTTGTTTCCAATGGCAGCGGCACAGCATTTTTTTGACGGCGATTGCGACGCGTCAGGTTTTAAAAATTTCCCGGCGGTGATATTTTTGGACCTCCGCCTTATGGGTTTTTCAGAAGATGGAGGAAACGCTCCCCATTGACAGAATCCTGCATACGCATTACGCCACTGGCTGTCTTTTCGCTGTGTTTGAAGTAATTCGTTCACATCACTCGGTCGACCTATAGTACCTGCCTTCATTATCTTCATGCTCCACTATGAGACCAATTTTGTTATGATTTCCAGACTTAGGACTTCTTAAAATATCCTAATAAATGAACAATTCAGTGACTGCGTTGAAAAGCTGAACATTTAATGCGGCGGCACGGAAAAAAATTGATGGTGGCGTGACTGGTCAGTCGACGACGTTGACGCCGTGGAAATTCGACTCAGTACGTTGACGGAACTTGACGGCTCCAATGTGCATATGTGTGTGTGTGTGATGCTGATGTTATTTCGGTTGGGGTTCGTTTAGCATGTTTAGTTTTACGGTGATTTGAAGTGTTTTACGTTTTTGAACGACCGAGCTTGAATATTTGACATGCGGCGGTGTGCGTACACCTGCGTAGGTATTGTATGTTGATAGTGAACTGCTTTGTACATTCCCGATGACACTGCTATGCGATGGCATCAGTCGGCGTGGAAGCTCGTAAAACTGGGATGGTGAGTGAACGCCAAAGGGGACGGGTCCGGAAATGGGGCTTGCCCCTCCCCTGTTATAGGGGTCCGGAAGTGTCGGCGGGAATTTAAAAAAAACAGGTGCACATCTGTGCAATTTGACGACGTCAGAAGTGGAACGGAAAATCTGTGCTTCTCCGTCCCACTGTTAAAAGTCGGACAGAATTTTCTGTGCCTGTCGTGTGGTTTCGGTGGCCGCTGGATGACATTCGGCTCGGGATTCAGTAATGTTGTAGAAATACTCGGTATACAGTGTTTAGATTCTCTGCTGAATACTTTACGAAATGTGCTGTCGCTTAAATAGTATTTAAATAATGAATTTCAGTTTAATATGTGAACATTGTCAGATACTGTACTATGTTCGCTCTTCGGGTACTTTCAGGTGCTTGACATATTTTGGAACAGCTACTTGAGCACAAGAATGTACGCCGTGTCTCATAAAAGAATTTCCGACATGATCAATTGTAGCTTGAAGACTGATTATTACATTGCAATAACTTTTGGTACGAATATTCCTGACACAACTGGCCTTCAAATGACCGTTCAAGTTCCCACCTCACCCAACGTCTGTTTATGCACTACCTGGGGAAAACCAAACAAGCAAATTAATGCATTTTTATTCAAGCAGCATGATTAATTAATTAAAATAACACACATGAAGCACATTTTGTCCAGATTTCTATCACTTTGGCTGACAGTTTATGCAATTGTCCAGTTGTCCAACTGCTTACAGTAAATATTCAAAATATCAGCCCTTTGTGCGAACACAGGCACGCAGATGCTTTCTCCATTCATTGACAGCAGTGTCAATAATGTTCTGCTCCAGACTTCAACCAGTCGCTTCTTGAGTTCATCGACATTGCTAAACAACGTCGAGAATTCGGATAAGAAAACATCTTTGGAATTCCTAAATCATCTGACATAAGAAGATCTTTGGAATTTTCTTAGGAAAGTTTCAAGAATATGGCTTTTGAAACTGTTACTATGAACACTTGTGATGTGTTAGTTAGATATGCAGGTGCCATGGGTGATATTGAGTCGGTATGTTATTCGCCGCTGTGTACAGTACAGTATATATACAATTATATGTATATTCACAGTGAATATAGCTTCAGATGTGGCACAACGTACTGACTGCCATCGAGGCATGCTCGTCAGAATGTCCGCTCAAGTTCACTGAGACGTAAATAGACTTTGAATGCATAACGTTGCTGTGCCGTAGTGCATAAAATGAATTGACATATGTTAGTAACGAAAATGATTGCAAAAAAATTAACTGCCCTGATGCTTGAAGTGCACGTATACGGAGTCATTTCATTCAGTCGGAACTCGGAATCACATGCATCACGTTTGTGAGAGGACTTTGTTATCGACTCCTTGATTGTCTCTATCTTTTTTCATTGTGTGAAAACGACTCCGATCCATGCTGAATGTTTGAAGTGCAGCATATACAGAGTCATATTTAGCTCAGGGCTTTTTTAGTGTGCAGTTCTAAAAGAAATTTGTGTAATTCTACTCAGTAAAATGTGCAGTTGGCAAATGGACAATATATCTCTAAGAAAACTAAATTTTTTGTTTTAATATAAATATTAGGGTCAAAAGAAGATGTGCAACAGACAAGCAAGCATGGTATGATCTCAAAGCCAGTGAAGCAGAAGCGGCTGCAGAGAGTAATGACCAGAAGACATTATACAGGATTGTAAAAGACCTCAC
>Ga0056124_1000422_pt1 | contig 13370 bp, 3 predicted proteins | sample WorMetHEROISLAND_2_FD_70069 | JGI IMG/M metagenome (GOLD analysis project Ga0056124, IMG submission 70069) | Marine gutless worms symbiont microbial communities from Max Planck institute for Marine Microbiology, Germany - Olavius sp. 4 HERON ISLAND | ecosystem: Host-associated > Annelida >... | reverse complement strand
TGCCAGCGCTGGAATCTGGCTGCACTGCCGGTGAACACCCGGTGGACTCTGGCATGTGGGTCGCTGAGGTATCTGTCATCAGCGACGCTCTGTTGATGCCGTTTGATGGCCGCACAAGCGGAAGTGAAGTCCATGGGTGCCGAAGCTTGTGGTAATTGCTTGTTTTGCGTGATATACACAGTCATCTCAGGTGGACATGTTTGCTTGTTTTGCATGATAAACCAGCATCATCGTCTCAGCTCAAGCTTGTTGTGCTGTGATCAGGTGCTGTGTGGTAACATGGCCGTGGTTGAGCCAACTGATACCAACAACAGCGAGCATCAGCGTCAGCCCACAGCGAATGCCGACTGTCACATCAGCAACAAGGGAGCTCGGCCCACTGACAGTCTTCTGATGCAGGCTTTGCATTCCCAGGTACGCTGGCGTCAAATTGAGCTAACCGGCTGACTGAGGCAGATGGATTGTGATTAAAGGATATCCCAGGAACTACAATAAAGCAGAAATTGTGACTTTGCATTAGCATGGAGTATGCTGGGAACTCGTCCTGCTTCTGAGTCAGATTTGTTACTCCAGTATACACGGGGATTAAAAATAAAATATCCCAACACGAAAATTACGATATCTCAGAAATGCACGAACATCTTTGTACTAAATTTTGCTCGTATAGTGTAGACTTTGGCCGGTAGTAGATAAAATGGCTTAAATAAACTTGCCTGAACTGATTTTTTGATGCTGTTTTTCTTGTGATGAAATATTTTATTTTTGTCGCTAATATGTTGTCATGAAACATTGTATTGGTGTTCCGTTGTTGGTGCCTTAACCTACATTACCAGAGAAAGCTGTGGTATAAACAGGCACACTGCGTAATGCACTAGCCCCGCATCCGTGGTCTAGTAGTGTCAAAGGTAAAAGGTAAAGGTACGTATAGCTCTTTATGGACAGATCCATGACAGAGCTACGGAACGTCACCTGCCATATGGGATCACACAGTGTTACCTGCCACCTGACACAGGTGAGCGTGCCCCGCCTTAACCCCAGCCATGCAGGCCGGTACTCGATTTACCTACCCCGGAGGGATGGAAGGCTCAGTTGACCTTGTTACTCGGAAACGCAGCCGCCGGGAGTCGAACTCGCGACCTGTCGGTCCCGAATCCAACGCCCTAACCACTGAGCCACAAAGCAAGTGTAATCTAGTGTCTGGCTAAGGAAACGGAGATCATTGCTGTCACCATACGGGCTTTGTCACTCCAGAAGGACGTTACTTTGCATCTGTAACTTGATGTTTTTTAACAACGTGACATTGTTTTTTTAAAGCTGTTTGCGTACTCTGTTTCCATCGACGGTGAACGTTGATAGTTCGGTTTAGTTGTGAGTAGCAAGTAGCTTTGATTTGGCGTTGTGACTTGCTGTGCGTGGACTGTGTGTGATGTAGGTGTACATATATGATCGCAGCGTCGACCAGGGACATGTCTATTTACGTCGTCCCCGCCAGTGCCTGCCGATTGCCTACGTCATATATCGCAAGAAAAGGCAGCCGTCAGTGCCGCCAGCGCTGGTCTACCATTTCCACTGCCCCGGTGTGGGCTCGCAGCCTGCGGCTTCGGAGACGATCGACCTAACTGATGATGACGACTCTTCTTCTTCAAGCACGAGTCCAGCCGTGACCTGGCAGTCCTTGGAGCAGCAGTTTTTATCACTGACCGATGATATGCTGCCGCGACAGAGTCCTGCCACTGTTGTCAGTTCGGCGGCGATGTTCTCTCCACCAGCTGCAGCAAGACACAGTGCCACTTCTAATTCCCCGCTCATTTACATGTTTCCCGTCAGCTTTGCAGCGGCACCAGCCGTGCCGTTCCAGGCGTCCATAACCAGTGCTTCAGCTCAGTGGAGTGCAGCTCGGCGGCCGTCTGCCGGATCCACAAGTGGTCCGACAGTTAGTCCGTCTACTGCTACGAGGCAGCTATCTGGAGGTACGGTTGCGTCGGGTACACAGAGTGGTGCTAGGCTGCCTCAGTACATAACGTCATTGTCCTTGGGTCATTCGGCCAATCCCGCATTTCTCTCAACAACTCCATTGTGTGAGATCGGATTAATGCTTCCCCAATCACCGGTTTTGTCTTCAGTCATTTCACCGATCAACATTGTTCCCGTCTCGGTCACCGAGTCGTCTAGCTCGGCAGTGACTTCTAGTGCTGCTTCAGTAACAGCAAGCCGGATGAGGTTTCCGACACCTGTCCCATTCCATGACTTCTTAAGACCTGGTCAGACATCTACAAGAGCCGGTCGTTCGGCCGTTCAGGGTCGTCCTGTTTGGCGAGCGGCCACCGGTGTTCGGCAGCAAGCAGAATCTGCCAAGAGTTACCGGGTTTTTCGTCTACAGCCCGGGAGGCCTGCGTTGCTTGGACCGTTTCTGCCTCAAAGCACCGCAGTAAATGCACCACGTCCTCAGCGCCAGTCGTTCACAACGACTTCGCCGTCGCGGCCAGCGACGACAGGTGCTCCTCAGCTGCAACGTATTGTACCTAGACTGAGTTTGCCACAAGCCACGTCAGTCAATGCACAACCGCAGCGTCAGGCATATGTACCAACTCAAGCCACTCTGATGAGTCCGCCGCCGCTGCAGTTTAGTCTGCCTACCGTTTGCACTCGTTATTTAGCAAATTTGACATCGCCACCCGCTCCGTTGGCGACGGTATCATCTGCTTCATCGGTATACTTCCATCCATCGTCGCAGGCACAGACGAGCACCGGCAGTTCTGCTGCTACTGAAACGGATGAGTTTGTTGATATCGAAAGCATCGATATTGATCAGCTTCGGCCGATTGTGATAGCACCCGATGCCAGCGCTGAAGAGTACAACCTGCCAGCTGACTGTGCTGTCAGCATGAAGGACGAGGGAACGGCATCGACAGTGCAGAAGTCCACGTCTCGACAACAGCTGAACGAAATCATCTGTGTTGATGATGCCGATGATGTAGGACCCCGTGAAAATGCAGTGACAGATGGAACTGTTTCCGAATCGGACATTACCGGTGAGGCAAACACCGATGAAGAAGCTTGTGCTGATGACGCTGGCACTGACAGTGCACAGTTGCCGACTCTTGACCCGGATAATGTCATAAACATTGTACCAGATGACGGTTGCTGCAGTCCTGCACGGACCGACAACGTGTCAGATTTTCTTCACTTTCCGTCGTTGTCGTCTGTGATTGCGGATGCAGCGTTGCCGGCAACTCCGCCATTAGTTGTCGGTGACGCTGTGAATGTGACGCCGGTGACGGCGTCCTGCACTACATCAGTCTCAGCCAGTATTTCTTCAACCGGTGCATCTTATCGTATGGACGCAGGCAGCAGCTTTTTGGCTTGTTCAGCAGACTCCACGGGAACAACGTTCGTACAGTTGAACAATGTAGTTCTTACACCGCAGATCACCGAGCAGCGGAATTTTGTGCAAAGTAGTTTCGGCCATACTGTCCATTATTTTCCGCAGTATGTTAACTTTGGTGCGGTGTCTGCATCCGTGCAAACAAGCCGTGTATCGGATGTGTCGCCAGCAGCTGGTACGAGTTACCTTACAGCTCAGCCGGCCCTAGCAGTTCCCGTGGTTCCACTGGTTATGCCTGCCTATACTGTTCCTAGTTTGGTCTCAGCTGTGATCAGTGCACCATCGGCCGCTGTGGCCACATCTAGCGTTGCCACTACAGGCAGCTTTACTGCTATGGCGGCACAGCTTGTATCCGGACTGCGGTCGGATGCCATGCGTCGCAGAGCGACGAATGCTGCGAAAACTGCTGTGCACCAGTCGACGCAGCAGTTGGAGCCTGCCAACGCTCAGTCCCGAAAGAGGCACGATGGCGATAATGACACCACTGCTGTGCCGGCTAAAAGCTCAAGATATATTCCACCGATACTGAAGAGGTCTGCCTGTCCTGCCAAAGAACCGGCAAAAACTGCCAGTGCATCGCCAAACAAGCCGGAGAATAAAAAGTACGGAGAGACGGTTGTGTATCATTTGAATGACGATGGCTCAATTGAAATACGGATAGAGAAAGGCAGCATTTCTGAGAATGCTGCTCGACGGAAGCAGAAGACTTCACAGAGTGGTGCCTTCGATGCTGTTGTCGAGATTGACTCTAATGCAAGCGATTCATGGTGCTCAGATACCTTTGTCGCCGATATGGAGAAGTATTTTGACAACCTGCAAGTTGTAAATGTGTCTGGAAATGGACCTCTGACGACATCAGGTAATAGCCTGCAGGATTTCCCAGAGCCAGACCCTGATACGAGAGAAGAGCAAGAGGAAACAAATGATGCCGATAAGTCATCGAAGACTCAGAGTGATATGATTGCATTGTTTGGTGAGAGCGACTCAGATAGTCGTGACACGCTGTCATTGGTAATTGATAGTGTCGAACCGTCTGATGATGATAATGATGATGACGCACCGACCTTAGCAGCAGTGGATACAGAAGGGGGGCAAACCACAGGTTTGACTATATCTAATGTGTGTTCCATCGATGCAGAAGCTTTCACTGATCTTGACGAGCCAGTGACTGCGACTTGTCCTGGTGCTGTGCCTGATGTCCAGCAGGAAGTAGCAGCATCTGATGACACAGCAGAAGATTTAGAGATATCTCGTTGCAACGATACTGGTGTGAATGATGATGTGAATGTTGGTAAGAGCAAGAGTGATACGACAGCTCAGCATGATACGCAGAATGAGCCTATTCACGCCAGCACAAGTCCAGCATGCATTGACGATAGCAACTTGTCTGCAGAGAGCCGCATTGAGCCTGCACACAGTAATTCGTTCTCCGATGAAAATCACGAAGGTTTAGATTTAGAAGATGATGGAGGAGGGTCTCCCCTCAATGATTCAGGAGATACTTCTATGTTTGAAATTTCATTAGACGAAGCAGAGGCAACCGGAGATTCAGAATCAGAATCAGTGCCATCCAGTACACCTCCTGAGAAGACTGTCGATACTTTAGCTGACGTTGTAATTTCCCCACGTGCAGGCAGTCACAGCCAGCAGACACTTGAGCAGCAGACTTTGATGCCGTCGGATGGAGAAGTTTGTCCGTCTACACAGTTGTCTAATGAAGATATCGATGAAGCAGGGAAACAGCTGCCTTCCATCCCGCCTGTAATAGTCAGTGCCAATGAGCTGGCTAATGACGAAAATTTCTCAGCGGGAACTGACTTGGCTGTTGAAAGTAGTCCGACAGTTAGTCGGTCTACTGCTACGAGACAGCAAACTGGAGGTACAGTTGCGTCAGGTACACAGAGTGGTGCTAGGCTGCCTCAGTTTGTAACGTCTTTGTCTTTGGGTCGTTCGGCCAATCCCGCATTTCTATCAACGACCCCATTGCGTGAGATTGGATTAATCTTTCCCCACTCACCGGTTCCATCTTCAGTCACTTCACCGATCAACATTGTTCCCGTCTCACTCACCGAGTCGTCTAGCGCGGCAGTGACTTCTAATGCTGCTTCAGTAACGACAGACAGTGACAAGTCTGCATCCCCGACGATATGTGTTAGCAGTGACAGCCTAGGTGACGTGGAACCTGATTCTCCGTTGCCAGGTTCTTGTGATCTTTCTGCAGATCTATGTGGTATTGAACCTGATGACAGTGATATAAGAGCGGCGGTAAGACTGGAAGTGGAATCATTCGGTTCGTTAAAGCCGGTAGCGGAAAAGTCGAGTGCTCAGACTGCGTATACCTACAGCCATCTGCTTGACACGGAACCAGTTTCCCCGCTGGCAGAACCTTCCCATCACGTCGAGAACATCACTTCACGTAACAGTCCACATCTCAGTCCAACACGGCTGGAATCTGTTCCTCAGCCGGTGTCGTCAGCACGGAACTTAAACCCTCCAGCAAGAGGCAGCTACAGTACTCTGATCGTAACTGAACCGGTTTCTCCAGGATGCAGCTATAACAGTCTTATTGTAACAGAACCCGTCTCTCCGGCACTGGAAGTTTCTTCACCGCCACCAGAACCACCTCTGGTGGAACAAGGGAACCAGTCAGTCAGCTTACCGCGGATGGTCGCTGTGTCAGCAGCAGCTACATATAGCAGCGCGATCAACGTGGAACCGGTTTCACCACCGTCTGAACTTCATATGATTGACCTAGAGCCGATTTCACCAGCATCGGAACATCGTATTGAGTCTGATCACGGCAGTCCTGTGCTGGCATCTTCGCCGCTGCCTCAAGCCGAGAGGTTAGATGCATCTGGCTACAGTGACCTCATTGACGTGGAACAAATTTCACCAGCATCACAACCCCTCGTTGAGTCTGATCACTGCAGTCCAGTGCTTTCATCTTCACCAGCACCCGAAGCAGAGGCGTTAAAAACGACTGGCAACGATGATGTGGAATGGATCACTCTGGTGCCGGAATCTCCAGTGGAAACACGGCCGGAAGTGGCTTGTGAAGCAGTGGGTGTAGCCAACGAATCTGCTTTGTCTACTGTACAACGTCGTGCATTGTCTGCAGTAACAGAACCTGCTGATGATACTGATGCACACCCTGGTGATGTTAGACTGGATCACGGTGATGTTAGACCGGATCACGGTGATGTTAGACCGGATCACGGTGATGTTAGACCGGATCACGGTGATGTTAGACCAGACCGTGGTGATGGTGGACTGGACTACCATAGTGCAGCCATGAAAATCCTGTCGGATCCAGTGAATGAGGTGTCATACTTCAAAGCCACAGCTGGCAGTAACAGTCCAACTGACGCCGAACAGTTCAGTCTGCCTACCGTTTGCACAGCTGTTGAAGCAAATTCAGCATATTGCATTGCTCCTTTGCCTACCACTGTTCTATCTACGGCAGCGTCAGCTTCATCAGTATCATTGTCAGAGCCACAGTTGAGCGCAGTGCCACAGCACTCAGGCCCAGTTATGCCACACACTTCTCATGAAGCTGATCATGCATCGACTGCTGGCCATGACAGTGCAACTGACACCGAATCGTTTTCCTTGATGCATGTGGACCAACCTTGCAGCACAGATACTGATCCTGGCAATGCTCAGCTCACACATAACAGTCCAGCAGTGACGGCAGACCACAGGCCAGCTTTGGAGAATGAGATGTCTTCAGCATTTGTCAATGAAGGTAATGTGCCTAGCGTAAAACTAGCTTCGCTATCACCGGAACAGCCACCGACAGCAGGTCTGGAATCTGTTGGTGTGCCAGTGCCGCTAGCTGAGGTGCCAGATTCCCCAGCAAGACAATCTGCAGTACCACGTCTTACTGATGATGTTGTCACTGATACACGGGAACTCGAACGACGTGATAATAATACCGGTCTTAATCTGAACTTGTCTGGTGTCGTCCCAGCCTCTGAGACTGATCGGCCGTTGACAGTTAAATCGTCTGAGATGCAGTCGGCTCTGTCTGTGTTTGACATATCTGTGTTTGACAGACGACGGGATTTGACACCTATTTCCGCTAACTGGTTGTCGGTAGTGCTTGCAGGGTCAAGCGCTCATGATAAACATGCCAGATCTGGTGTGCATAGCACTAGCAGTCGGGCTTCTGCTACTGCTGAGCGCCGTCCTGTTTCTGTTGGTGGTCACCATGCTGCTGTAAAACATTCGAGGGAACCTCATCACACAGCGAGCAGAGCATCATCAGTTGCTGTTAAACAGTCGAAAGAACAACATCAACCAATCAGCAGAGCACCAACGGTTGCTAAAGTTCCCAAGAAGATAACGTTGGCCGACTACAGAAGTCGGAAGATTGCGAGCCATGTGCCCGTCGCAGCAGGTGGTATTTGTCAGCAGGTTGAACCACCAAGTGTCAATCTTGCAGACAATCACGAGACGTTATCTGAACTGACTGAAGGCACGTCGGTCAGCTGTGCTGAGACTGAACTACCTTCTGAGTCTCATTTTCCTGATGCAGTCACTACTAGTATGGATGCTGTCGTCTGCGACAGTGTTAAAGGGCTGGCACGTACTGGTGGCAGTGGAGCAGACAGCATTGGGTTGTCAGATGTAATTTCGAGAAGTAGTGACTTGCGGCAAACTGTACTTCCGCCTGGTTCTGTCGGCTATAATACTGACTTAATTTGCTCTGCTATCCCTCCAGCAGAAAATAGCTCATGCACAATTACTGGGTTGGCAGCACCAGTGAAAGAAGCGACGTGCATGTCAGAGAACTTCAGTGACAGCAGTACACCTGCACAAGTGACCGATGTGCATGTGCCTCTGTCGGAGAAACAGGTTACGGAAATGGCAACAAGAACTGAACATTCTGACGTTCTTTCAGTTGCAGATTGTTACAGTAATACGGATAACGTTGATCAGTGGTGCCAGACGCCATCAAGTGCTGATGTATTAGCTACAGAGTGGAGCAGAGATGGCCTGAACGCCAGGTCCTTGGTGCAAGAGACTGAGCTGACTGGCTCTTCTTGTAGTGATAATAATGATGATCCTAGAGAAGCAGATTTGTCAGTAGCACCATCATTGTCTGGCACAGATGCAGAAATACTGGACGATGTTATTCTCAACTTTTCCAGCGAGAAGAAACCGAAAAAGAAAAGTGCCGACTGCAGCAGTGAAGGCCAGAACACCGAGCTGGAAACCACCGAGCTGGTTGGCTGTTCTGAGAGTGATGCCGCCGAACTTTCTGCAGTTGAGGCAGATGTTTTGTCAGTCGCACCGTCATTGTCTTGTACGGATGCAGAAATACTGGATGATGTAATTCTCGACTTTGGCATCGCTAGTGAGGTGGAAGTGAAAGAGAAAAGTTCCGAGTGCAGCATTGATGGCGAGAGCACCAAGCTGGAAACCACCGAGCTGGTTTGCTGTGCTGAGAGTGATGTTGAGCTTTCTTCTGCAACTGGTGATCGCACGGAGGCAGTCAAAGCAGATTTGACGGTAGCACCGTCATTGTCTGGTATGGACGCAGAATTGTTGGACGATGTAGTAGTCGACTTTGCCAGTTGCAGCAAGAAGGAAGCAGAAAAGAAAGGAAAGCTTTCATCGAAGAAACGTAAGCCTAAGAAAAGGAAGCCGTGGGAGTTTACTTTGATACCCGTTGACAGGGATGTTTGGAGTAGTCATGAACCAACTACTGCCAGTGGATCAGTCGATGTCAGGACGTTGCCGAAACACTTGCGTTACCGTGTTCATGAGATTGAGTTTAAGGATCTTCCTGTTACTGTGCCATTGGAACCACTTGATACTCACAGCCAGCATTCGGAAGCTATGGATATAATTGCTGGTACTGCAGTACAGGAACCGTTCTTGCATTCTGTTAGTAAAATTCCGTTGCTCACTGATTCCACTGTTGTGAGTTCGGAAGAAGGTTTATGCAGCAGCTCTGATAGTGATACAGAAACGAGTGATGGTCAGGCTCGTGGTTCAGCAGCGTCACATCCAGACCAGAAATCAGTTGCCAATCTAGACGAAAGATCGACTCAGGTAAACTTTGCTGGTTCTATGGAGAGGCGTAAGCATGACAGTCAGAGAGTTAGTTCCGATAAGCCACTTGCTGAGAGTGCTAGTCGTGACGAACTGACAACACAGGTGCCATCACCAGTCAGTGACTACTTTATCGTGCGGGATCGCGTCGTGCGGTTGATGGACAGTGTTGTCAAGTTGAAGCCACATGAGAAGGATCGCCTGAAAGATGTCGTATCGAATTCGCTGAGAGGAACCGAGGTCTTGCTGCAGGAGGAACTTGTTTGGGTCGATATTTCCACGGAGCTGAACAACAGCGAGGCCAATCTGCTCGTCGAGAAACAGTCTCGTATGACCGGCCTTCTGAGCAGTGTTGAATCACAGCTGCAGGAGATGAGTCAGCAGATGTACGATATGACCGACGCTGAGGCGGAGCTTTCTTCCTACGAGAGAGCCGATTGGTCGACCGAGTCGAGCCTGCAGCACAACATGCTGCTGCTGACTCGGCTCATGCTGTACAAGGAGATGAGCGCCCTGCGTTGCTATCACAACAGTCGTCTGGTCTACCGACTGCCTGACGAACTGTGTCTCGATGTCGAGCGTGGTCGTTTTGTCTCTGTCGAAGGATCGATGCTCTTCCTGGAGTTCTCGTACCTCTCGCTGGCCGAATGTCGTCAGCTGTTTGCTTTGAAAGTCGACGTCGAAGAAGCACAGGCCAGACTAGAGCAGCTGGATGACGCCAGTGGGAGTGGTGAGTCGAGGGACGCGGCTAGCCGACTTGGCTGGCTGCACCGCGAGCGCAGACACAGACTGGACTCAGTTGCAGTCAAGTCAGAAGAAAGTCTGCAGACGTTGCAGGTTTTCCTTACTCAGCAGCTGCGCTGGTATCGGTACGTTGAGTTCTTTTGTGCTTTGTTGCTGATCGGTTACAGATTGATTTGATGATAATGGTTTGCATCCAGTCTACTGTACAACAATTCCCTATGGATCACTTATGGCGATCCTGACTAATCCTGAGTAACTTTGGAAGAATTGACCAGTTAAACGAAACACAAAATCGTTCGTGTTGGCGGTGGTGGTTGTACATGTACTAGTAATGTTAATGGTGGTAATAGTATCATAGAGATTGATTTGATTATAATGGTTTGCATCCAGTCTACTGTACAACAATTCCCTATGGATCACTTATGGCGATCCTGACTAATCCTGAGTAATCCTGAGTAATTTCATTGGCATTGGTGGTTGTTGTTCGCATGGGTTATCACGAAATAATGAACATAAACGAGTTCTTGCTTGTTCTTATATTACTTCTTTGTTGCTTGCACTTTGCTATACTTACATTATCACTTTAATATTATTCTTTATTGGGTTGCTACAGTTACTGTATGCCCATCAGTTTCCTCAATAAGACTGACTGTGGATTAAATATTAATTCTAATTGGAGGTGCAACTATGACTGGTGGCTTGGTGGTGTAACAGTTAGACGTTGGACTTATGATCAACAGATCGTGGGTTCAGCTCTCGGTCGGGTTGCTATCAAGTGGTTACTACGCTGTGTCTCAAAAAAGTTGGCGCGTTTGCTTGATGCAGCGTCAAAATTTGCGTTATTTTCGGTGTACGGTTTAAATGACGAAAAGTTGATAAAAAAGCAAACCTACATGAAAACTGAACCACGCAAACTCGATTCTGGAGTCTTTTGAACATTTAAGTCAAATTTCGTCAAAATCCGCTCCTCGTAATTTCCAGCTATACCGTTTCAAAGTTGGTGCGTTTTTTGTGAGACATAGTGTACTTGGATGGGTGACTGTCTGTGGACAGGTAAACCATATCGATATATAACCAACAACCACCGATAAAAAGTGCGAATAAACTTTTTTAAAATTAGCAATATATTTAATTTATACGAATCATTTGACATTTTGACCAAATACATACTCGTACTGTAAGAAAGTGTGATTTTAATTTCTTAATGGAGTGGTTCTTCCCGGTGTTTAAAAAGACCCTTCTGACCGGTCAATATGTCGATCGGTCAATATGATGACACATATTGACCGGTGAACCGGTCAATACCCCATATTAGCTTACACCACGTGACGCGATTTGAACCAATCACAGCCGCACATTTCGATCAGTGGTATAACAATATCAAATATTAATGCCTCAGCAGGTGCTGTGAATATTAGCGTTGTAGGCTCTTTGCAGCCACTATATTTCTGTAATGCCAGTGTATTTTCCACGGCCGGACTGCATGATGATAATGATTGAAGCAGTGCTGATGCGTTGCTGTAAAACAGGGCTGCGGTTGAGTATCTATCTACTGTGACTAGTTTCAACTCAGATGAGTTGCTGGACTTTGTCGTCACTCAGTGTTCGAATATTGACAAGTATCTTTCTGCTGCCGCCTGTATTTGTGTGAGTACAATGTTGCAGCAGTTTTCTAGATACGCGAGTCTTTAGTGTATAGTTTTTATGTCATGCTTCGAGTTCGAGTGTAACATCGGCATCAGAGTAATTTTGTCGGCTTAGCTCTTCTTTGTATATAGAACTGGAATCACTTGAGTCATATAAGTAAATATGGTTTTGGTGAATTAATTCAGTGTCACTGATTACGCCTCACTCACTGAAGAGTTTGAGAGTTGTGCTAAAACTTGTAAGCAGCAGCTGAATATTATTACATGTATTACTATTTCGATTGAGGCTACAAAGTTTTTCTTTGCCCATCATTTTATGTTTTGTAATAATAATAGCAATTGTCTGATGATGCAGTGCGAGTAGCTATGGCACATAGACTGGGGTGCACTAAACGCCGCTGTGGTCTATTTGCTTAGTCTTCAATATTTTACCCTCGGGAATTGAGTACTGATGGTTTGAAAAAATAGTAGCAGTAAGAACAACATTTTTTAATGCACTGTGAGTCATAACAAGGTCACAAAAAGTTGTATATACTGATATACGTATGAATGTATATACGGATATAGATGAGAGGTTGATTGGTTTGATTGGTGGTGCAGAAGAGACCGGATGGATCGTGGGAAGAGCGTGTGTGACACTGTGTGCAGAGAACAGTCTACGACACACAATTCCGTGATGACATCTGATGGACCATAAAATGGACTCGATAGACTGTGACAGTAGCACTGTCGGCGTGCCTCGGTTATTTGTAGTCGTTTGTTTCTATCACTGTTCTGTTGCAGTATTTTGTTCGTGGAATGCTGGCGCATGCGTCGTATGCATAAGACTTGTCTGCGACAGCTTTTCACTGGCATTCATTCTCTTTGCTGCTTATTTTTCATCATAGTTCTTGGCACTCGGTGACTTCACTTTTTTACTTAGACTTTCGCTGAGCCAATTCGCTACGCCAAAACTAAAGCTGAGCACCGAAGTCTGTACTTAGACAAGATTTCAACTAAACTTCGGTCTAAGTAGCTACTTAGACTATGGTCTAAGTACCTACTTAGACCGAAGTTTAGTTGTTTACAAGATGTTTACAAATAAAATGCCAAAAAAAAATCCCGTGCCAGAGCTTGCAGTTGCTGCTCTGACAGCCGCGATGCTAAGAAAATATCTTCATTTGAATCGCAACCGATTCTCACGATATTCGGATTACGGCGCGTCATTCGTTGGCTTACAGCTATTATGTCAGCGCCGAAAAATCATCGCCATGTTTGTAAACAAAGTCAAAACTTTGTTTACAAACATGGCGATGATTTTCGGCGCTGACGTAATAGCTGTAAGCCAACGAGTGACGTGCCATAATCCGAATATCGTGAGAATCGGTTGCGATTCGAATGAAGATATTTTCTTCATACGTCTGGTCTAAGTGGAAGCTCAGCGAAAGTAAAAAGTTGAAGTGGTTTTAGACTCAGCGAAAGTTTAGCCCTAAGGGCTTTAGCTATCTCTTCCATGCAAATTCAACCGACTTAAGTCAGGTTAGTTCGGCTAAACT
>Ga0056124_1000421_pt1 | contig 13391 bp, 12 predicted proteins | sample WorMetHEROISLAND_2_FD_70069 | JGI IMG/M metagenome (GOLD analysis project Ga0056124, IMG submission 70069) | Marine gutless worms symbiont microbial communities from Max Planck institute for Marine Microbiology, Germany - Olavius sp. 4 HERON ISLAND | ecosystem: Host-associated > Annelida >... | reverse complement strand
GATTTCATCCTTCGTAATCATTAATTATGAGATAATTGTGAACTTGATAGTCTGATCATTTACATTAAAACTAGTACTACAGGCATGCTATGAGTACCACTTAACATGGGCGTGAGTGCCACGCATTGTCAGGGAATTTCAGTGTCTGGAGAGTGGTCACCCTGTTCCTACCTGGATTAATGAAAAGCAATTTCATGGCTTGGAGTGGAGTCGAATCCCCCTCCCCTTGGAGAAGTTTGGCTGCGGGCGTGAATCAGTAGCAGTTGCTCACAGCTGATGAGTTTGTAATGTGCTAGTGACGTTGTATGTAACTAGCTGTGTGTTGTGTGTAACGTGCCAACTGTGTCATTGTATGCAGGTATGAGCTGTATGCTGTTGTTGCTCACGGAGGTGAGCTGACATCATCTGGACATTACATCGCTTACATCCGAGCAGATGCAGAAGGCTCCTCATCTCCCGTTGCTTCAGCTTCTGCACAGTTAGGTCAGTGTGCTTTGGTGATCTTGACAGCAGCAAGTGTGAATGGACTGTGTGCAAAGATTGTTAATGGGAAAAAATGGACCGGGATTAAAGGATCGAAAGACAAATAAATACCAGGAAAAAAGTAATGAACACAGATCAGTAGGGCCCTGTGGTTTATGCAGTTATGTGATTTTTTGGCATAATTTACTTGCTTTACATAATTTTGCGTTTTTAATGAAAATTTGCATAAAACAGAATTTTTGCATAATTCTGCTCTCAGTTGTGGTATATTATGATAAATAGAAAGAGAGCCAAGTCATTTTACTCTTGTGTGGCATCATTGTGATGCAACTTGCAGCGCAAATTTTGACTTCACTGTTCTGACTCCCCAAATTTTCCCTTCCTGTGGTGACTAGGGCTGATATGGTGTCACTTGGGGCTGCAGAAGTGTCCGTGCTAAATGGCATCTCATTTCATTCAACATTTTTATCAGGGTGCCCAAATGTCGAGAGATAGACAGACCACGCTATGATATCTGTAGCAGTAGGTGATTGAAGCTTTCCTTGGTGCTGCCTAAAATGAATACTCATCACACTGTGAAACTCACTTGAGTGTAGTCCTGCATAAAAAAATCTTTTGTACCACGGTTTTATTTCAATTCCTTTAATGGCTTTCATTGTCCATTCATCATTTCCTATAGATATGAGAGTTGTAGTTGTCTAGTGGAGTTTTGTTCCTCCATTTTAGCTATTTCTCTTTTAATGGTGTTGACAATTAAGTTTTTTTATTCAAATATTAGTGCTTGTTTTACTGTATGCTGTGTTCTACTGCCATGCACAGTGCATGTGCAACTATGTCTGTTACATGTATGTTAAAAGATCTCCCTGTCCATCTGTCTTCCACAGCATCAGTTGCTGCGGATAGGCTTTCAGTGCAAACAGCCGGCCGGCAGTGATCCAGTCAGTCAATCAGTCAGTCTATTAATTAATCAGTCAGGTTTATTTACGGCAGCTTGGCCCATATCAAGGAGAAAACACACACACACATGCACACAAAAAAAAACTATGAAAAGAGTGACACTACCCAGAGAAACGTACAAAACACTGAACTATGACACTACACTACAACTAGCTACAGTGTACAGTACTTGCACCTGATTTTCACACTCAACACAGTCAGCTGTGTTGAGTCAGCTAAGTAAGTAAGGAAGCAAGTAAGTAAGCAAGCAAGTAGTTTGCTGACCACATGTCATACACACGCTCACAACAAAACCAATTACGGAAGCATGAAAAACATTGCCAGATGACAAAACGATTGCAAAGCATGAATAAAATAAGACGATGACAGAATCTGTAACATAATCTAAATACAGCTGTACATGATTAAGGATTTTGCTCTGGCTAGTGCATTGTATTAAGTGAACTGTTACCTGTTGGTGATGCACTGTTAAATGATTGTTTTAGCCTGCAATACAGGTATAGCCCGTCCATCCGTTTTGTATAGGCTCGTAACTCGAAAACTAAAAGGTTCAGAAAAACCAAAATTAGTGTAAATGTCGTGCAGGGCAGGAGTATCCCGTGTGCCAATTTTCAAATGGTCATGGCTGTAGGTGGACAGCACCGTGACACAGTATGTCGGCATTGGGCTGAGGTCAGGTTGGAGACACCCAGGCACATGCCCAAAGACCACTGGGTTTTATTGGGTAAACCCCACCTTAAAACCCCGCAAAAAAACCACCCGTAACTTAATCCAACTTGTTTCTCGTTTCACTAATGATGAAATATTTTATTACGGTTAAGTTTCTAAAACTTTTAAACCTATGAATTTGCAAATTGTTGGATACTTTTGCACATTTTTGGATATTTGTTTTGAGCAGTGCTTATTCTAGTAACCTATACCCATGAAAACCCCAAAACCCACTAACAAGTTGGGCCTTTCTAAAAAACAGGTTTAACCCCCAAAACCTTGCATCCAATAAAACCCACCAGGTTGGGTTTTTTTATTAAAAAAACCCAACCTGGTGGGTTTTATTGGAAAAACCGGTTTTATTGGCTTTTATTGGAAAAACCGGGTATTTCAGCCGTGGCTGAGGTATTTTTCTAGTTTGACAAGAAAGTAGTGTTAAGTTGCAGCTTGTCATGATGCAGAAGATGCTGCTGCTGCTGCTGTCATGAGTGGACGTCGACTGATGACAAGGCGCCAGTCTGCCAGTCCTAGCACTGCCACACCCACCAGTACTAGGCCACCCAAGACTACTGGACCACCCACGAGTGCATCTACACCACCCACCATGACTAAGCCAGTCTGGTATCAGTGTGACGATGCGTCAGTCACTGCGCTCACCGAAGAAAAGTTCCTGTCGAAACTGAAAAATTCTCGCAAGTTCACACCGTATCTGCTGTTTTACACTAAATGCTATCGTTAGGACATCTTGGTTTTCTGGTGCTGAGTCTGTCACAACCTGGCCCACGTGAAGCAGGCGTGAATGCAGTGCTTGCAATGAAAGTTCTAAGGCACAGTGTGATACTTATGTACACTATGGGGTAACTGCTCCCCCCCCTAAATTATAGCTTTTCAGGAAATCTTCTAGTCAGAAAATTGCAAGTCCCCCTATATTGGGAAAATTTAGGGACAAAATTGAAATTTCAAACACACATATCTCCTCTGTTGGAAATTTGCGGCTGTCGGAAAATCACAGCTTCTTGCCCCCAGCTTTTTTTACCCACGACACCGATGCTTAAGTATGTTTTTGGCAATTTTTATGATCAGTGGTGGACGTGGATGCCATTCCCCCACTTGTCTCCAGGAAAGGAGCACGCTCCCACACTATTTTACTAAAAATGGTGAAAAAATCTGGCTATGATCGTTCAAAACATTTCTTGTATAGGTCTACGGATTTGTTCTCCGTTTCACTGTCTTTATAATTGTTTTTAATTTTCTTTTACTGTAGTTTCTGTAGCTCAGTGCATTACTAATTTTTAATGTATTGTAACAGTTTTTTGTACTTAATTTCACAATTTTATTGGACTTAATTTTATAACAGAACAACCAAGTTCCTTGCATCCTCCACTTTTTTTGTCTGCATCCCGTTTTTATACACCGTGTCAAGTGTATATACATGTAATTTTATGACTATGCACTTGATGCTTGGTGGCTTAGACCACCTCACGAGTTGTTGTGTATGAAAATTTATGGTTCTTGTTGTTTTTTAACCATTACATGTTAGTGCTGCACTTGCCACAGTATGCATTGGCATATAGCTTTTACGAGCATACATTTATAACAGTTGTAAGAAAAGTATTGTGTTACCAGACTTGTGAAAATGCAGTCTTCGGCTCTAAGCACCAAATTATTGGAATTCTCTACGAGTCTTTGTTTTTGTACGAATCTTACCGAACTTTGGAACATTCAAGTCGTCATTAAAAACCCACTTGCTGTCTTATTATTATTCACAGTTTATTTCTATTATGGACACTTAAGCTACCGTATTTGAGCTACTGTATTTGAATAATAATTAAAGTATCCTTATCCTTAACTTGATATACCTGATAAATTATATTGTTATAGTTTTTCTATTAATCTACATTGTTTCCAATTTGGACGATTGTACACAAATGTAATTGGTACTTAGAAATAATTGTCTGCTGGCAATTACTTATGTATCTATACCTCATGTTTTATTTGTAACTGCCGAATTTGTGCCATAAATGAAGAAAGTACCAGTTGATTTAACTGTAGTCGTATTTGGCAAGCTGACATTACATCGCTTACATCCGGGCAGATGCAGAAGCCAGATGCCAGGCCTGATAGTTAAGATTTCACTGATGCATGTCCGTGGTCTGTGTGCCTGTTACACTCATGCACCTTGCTAAAGCCAGGATCCCAGCTGCAGCACAGTGCACAAGTCTAACATGCACACACACCATGGACACCAATAAAAACTTGCATATAAAAATGAGCTAAGAATAACACTAAATAAAACGTGATGTAGAACACGTGTACTAATAATACTCAGTATAGCAAACGCAATTACACAGTTATCTTCTAAATAAAATTCTACTACCTAAGCACGAATAAAGTATGGCCTATTAACAAATATAAATATGCAATCTGTCACCCTATTACATAACTATCCACAGCACAAAACTCCTCAATGGATAGCTATTTCTTGACCATAAAAATTCAAACTAGTCATGATCTATTATTACTCTACGTAAAACAAACAATAGTTCGTCACTTTAGCTAATTTTAGATACTACACTGTACAAACCGTCTGAATGTACAATTGGCAGTACAGACACTGTTCCAGACAGTTTCTGCACAGTACAGACTCAGGTCATGTGTTGGTTTAATCCTACATAAGACTTCGATGCCACAGCTCAGTAGAGACCAGACCAAAGCTTGAGCATACACTTGTGCTGTATTTTTCATAACAAATGTTATGATGGCGATTGGCGACTACGCGCATTCCATTTCGGATAGCCTGTAGTCGGAAAATGTTATTCTGCAGATGGCAAGCCATACATCGTGGCACTTTGGCCTTGCATTGCCACTGCTTAATTTTCCAGTACGCTATAAATGCACGAAATATACCAAAACTGCAGCTTTCCAAATTTCAAGCACTGCACAGTGAATATTACCAAAATGCGCATTATTTTCACCATCAGACAGTGGAGAAAAACTACTGTTTGTATCCAACTGATGTCAGCTGTATGCTACATATGCTAAAATGAAATACAACAGAATACGTTGGATACGTCTGCAGTACGCTTGAGCTTCTGGTTCAAATTAGCGTTTTGGTTTCTACACTGTGGGCTGCCATCAACTCGCCTTACTTTAATACATAAGACATGGTAAACAGTGACAACTAACTAATTGTCCTGTGCAAAGGCGTTGATGTGTTGTCTACTTCGGGGGCCCAATCACAAGGTTGGGGACGGAAATCCCCACCAGGTTCCAGGGGCAGAGCCCCTGATGGGGGTTTGGTGGCAAAGCCACCTGAAGCCTTTAACATTAAATTTTCTGCTCAAAGTGTAACCAACTTAGTCGAACTGCAAATTTACAAGCTAATGCAATACTGCTGGTCATTAACTGTCTTAATATAGGGTGGACGCTGTGAATGGTAGGGTACCCCCACTACAAATATTGGGTGGCCCTGGTTCACTCAGCCCTCCAATGGTCGACGCCTCTGGTCCTGTGTGCAGTTTACGATGTCTGGCCAGGCTTCCCATGCGACCGAAGGCCTTGCTACAGACTGTACAGGCAAACAGTTTCGCTCCGGTGTGAACTGTCATGTGATTCTGCAGCGTACCGTACTGACTGAAGGCGCGTTCACACACCGTGCACTTGTGCGGCTTCTCGCCGGTATGAATGCGCCGATGCGCGGCCAGACTGCTGGACGTCGAGAAGCGGCTTTTACACAGTCCACACTCGTAAGCCTTCTCTCCACTGTGGGCCTTCATGTGCAGCCGGAGGTGTTCCGAGCGGCCGAACATCTTGCCACACAGCGAACACTGGTACGGTTTTTCACCGCTGTGAATGCGGGTGTGACGAGCAAGGTGTCCAATGCGCGAGAACCGTTTGTCGCAGACTGTGCATTCAAACGGTTTCTCGCCCGAGTGGCTGCGGTTGTGTATCGTCAGCGCCGACAAACTGGCGAAGCACTTGCCGCACTCGGTGCATAGGTGTCTCATCTTGCTGTTAGCTCCTCCAGCGCCGGGGCCTCCACCGCCGACCACTCCCTCCGCCTCCCGGCTGTGGGCGGCCTGGTGTCGCAGCAGCCGGCCCTCGGTGACGAATGCCTTGCCGCAGACGGTGCAGTCGTAAGGCTTCAGTCCGGTGTGTGTGCGGAAGTGAATGATGAGATTGGCTCGGCATGTGAATCGCCTCTCACACGTACTGCACTTGAACGGTCGTGGCTTCCCATCCTTCCCACAGTACCACGCCTCAACCCCATCTTCAGCTTTTATAGCCGAGTTCTCTGTAACAACACAATGTCACGAAGTATTCACGTCAGGCCTCTAGCCAAGCGGGGTTCGATGTCAGTCATAATCAGGTAATGCTGCATAAAAATAACCAAAACCGTCACTGTCAGCTGCAATTTTTAAGCTCAACATGTACAAAAATGTGTCTGCGGCCAGGGCTTTGCCCCGGACCCCACTTGGGAGCCTATACTTCTCCTGAGACCATACAGCTGAGCTGGCTAATGGAGCGGCCCAGCAGTCGGAGTCGAACCCACCTTTGGACAAGTCTAGCCATGGGCCTGCGAATCCACCGGCCTCTAACCACTGAGTAAGTATGTTAGAAAAAAAGTAAGAGAGTACAAAGACCATCATCCGCCTTTGTAGACTACCTTTGTGCAACGACAGTACCAACTGAGTACCAAGCGTCAACCCTATCCGCCACCTTTATACACGAGTTCACTGTATTGCATACAAAGGAAGTGAGTGAGTAAGTAAACCCATCCTCTGCCGTTATCTCCCAGTTCTCTGCACATGTGCACAAAACTGTGCATTCACAATTTTCTGATCTGTTGTCTGTGCAAAAGCTTTGTTTCTTATTCTACCTCCAGTGACAACGTTATGTTATTGGCTCTGCTCATTCGTATGCAAAATTACTCAAAACATTGCGAACAGATTATGATGATAAAAGGGTTAGGCATCGTTTCGTAAAAGAAAATGTGTCTGTTACGGTACAAAAAATTATTCCTGCTTATTTTTTTAGTTTGTCACAGCTAAAAATACAATCATACTTCATAGAGTCTGTATAAAATATGATTCTAGTTGTAGCTGTATAATACAGAACTAGAGTTGTTGCACGCATGCGCGCATGCCATTCATTTAGTCAGGCGCGGACGCAAATATAATACCGATCAATCACACCATCTATAGATTGTTTATTACTTTTTTTACCTCAGGGAGGGGGCAGGATTTTGATCTCTCGCCCCTAGCAGTACAATGTGTTACTACGCGACTGTTCGGAAGTGATGACTGATTAGCCTCAATCATTACAGGTCAAATTGAACGCTTTTTTGAGTAGTTGTACAAGTATTGTTGATATGTTACAGCAGGCTATCTGCATGTGTGTGACATGGCACCGAAATGAAGTGTTCCACTTTTTGCGCCACCCTGCCCTCTGCAAATTTAAAAGATGACAAACGTTTACCATAAAACCAACGAAGGCTGATAACGAAAGCTAGGTACCATTGTGCATGCATAGTATGTGCTTCTTGAGTACGGCCGGGTGTCTGAAGTCCTTGCCACACTGACTACAATGAAACTCCTTCACGCCGGCGTGTATCTTGTTGTGCCACGACAACACCGACATACGAGAGAAACGCTTCTGACACACGCTGCACTCAAACGGACGCTCGCTACTGTGTGTCACCTACAACGTAAGCACGGTTAAGAAACCCACCTAAAAACCCCACTCCAAAGTTCCAAACTTAATCCAATTCTAGTTTCTCGTTCCACTAATAATGTGTTTTGTTACAGTTGAGTTTTTAAAACTTACCGTTTTGCATTTGCAAACTTTTGGATATTTTTACTTGGTGCGGACAGTATCTAGCACTGCAGTGCTCAGTCTAATAACTTAACTCATGAAAACTCCAAAACCCATCAAGTTGTGCCATGTTAAAAAACCCAGGTTTAACCCCAAAACCCAACAAACTCCACCAGGTTGCGCTTCTAAAAGAGACCGCTTTTCAACCCTGGACGTAATAAATAGCAAGTCACTACAATGTTTATAGCGCAGCCACTGTCAGAGTTCACCCAGTTCGTTTGATGAATATAGAGTACAAACGCCAGGTGGCTGCCGACCTTTGGACTAAGCCAATTGGTTTGAGCCAGAAATCTGGAGAATCACCATTTGCTACTACTGAACCCGAAAGATAATACTCATTTTACCATCCCGGAGTGTAGAAGGCTGAGTCGACCTAAGTGGCTGGCTACATAGTGAGATGGTTTACGTGACCACGGACAGTCACCCATCCAGCTACTAACTGTACTACAACTACAATTACTACTTGATCCGGACAGGAAACAAATTCAGGAACTCTTGACTCTGGATCCTGAACCACTGCGACCAAAATCTGAGCAGTTGGTCCTTGGGCCACAATCCACCCTGCTGTAAAATGTGAACAAAAATCTGTTAATAACTTGCTGCCATCTTCTAATAATAAACATGGATAGCGATCCAGAATCCACATTAATAAAGATCACCACCTAAATGTAATCACCAACTCCATGGACATTGAACAATGCACGACCAAATAAAATTTTACCAAAACCTGCCTTATTTTTTTGAGTAATCTCATTCCCAAATAAGATACAAACAGACAAAACTGAAAACATCAACTTCTCTGACAGAGAAAACAAAATAAGTGTATTTCAAAATGTATTTTATTCGCAAAAATGTCCTATCAATAAAAACACCCGATGTGCAAATAATTCCAACAGAAAGCATTCTCTAAATTTTGCTCTTTGCACAACACGCATTGTTATCAACTGAGCAAACGTATTTATTTTTCGTTGATGTATCACCTTGTGGTTGCGCAGTGTGTCGTATCGGCCGAAGGATTTTTCGCAGACGGTACACTTGAAGGGTTTTTCGCCGGTATGACTGCGTCGGTGAGTGGTCAGGCTGCTGGATGTTGTGAAACGCTTCTCACACAGACTGCAGGCGTACGGCCGGTCACCACTGTGAGACTACGACACCAGCATAACATCACTCACTCAGTCAGTCAGCACTATTTCAGACGACACCAAACAACCAGGGATGTGCACGAGTCCTTTCAAGCCAAGACCGAGACGAGACCTGAGACGCATGAGTCCGAGACTGAGACAAGACTCAAACGTTGAACATTTTGTCTGAGATGAGATGCTTTAGGTTCGAGACGAGGCTGCGACGTTGCAGCTCCCAAGACCTTGGTTGAGACGCATGGTAAAAACCATTACGCACCACAAGCATTGATCCACTGAACTCTTAAGCACTTACCTTGGACATAAACGATCAGACCCAAAAACAACCTTCTTGGCAGAGGTAAAGGAAAAAGCAAAAGCTACAGTTCGGTACTTAATATCGTTTAGGCCGAGACCGAGACGCGACCCCCGAGATGCATAGCTCAGAGACAGACACGTTGGGTTTTTTGTCCGAGATGAGACGTTGCAACTCCCGAGACCTTGGCCACGACGTATCCCACGATGGAAACCATTGAGCATCACACATATGGTTAAAGTCACAAATGATGTTTTAGGCGACCATATTGGTGTGTTCTTGTCACTGTCTGTCTAATGCAATGCATAGCATTGGACAGAATATAAAATCAAATAAACATTTGTTCATCTGTCTATCCGTCCAGCGCCTGCGGACAAGATTATGACGTTATTTATAGAACAATCTTCACCAAATTTGGAACATAGCTTCCCCGTATCATACAGAAACGAAGATTTTTAACAGCTGTCCAAGTTTTGCACAAAGGATTAACGTAGTTTGCACAAAATAAAGTTGCTTTGGTTTGGATTATTTCAATAAAATGGCTGAATTAGTATTCGTTACTACAAGCACTTTACAATCTCGGAAGTGGAATCTAATTGGCACAAGCTAATGACACTGCAGTGCATTATGTAGCCACTCACTGTATGCATGAGCAAATGGTTGGACCCGAAGTGCAGCCAGCAGGCATACCGCCACCACATCAGGTGCACTAGGAACAATAAAAATATGGAAAATGCCCCAAAATTTACCTTGACGTGAATGCGTAGGTGTTCCTGTCGTCCAAATGCCTTGCCACAGACTAAACACTTGTGAGGTTTAACTCCAGTGTGAATAACACTGTGCCGCTGTAGATGAGCTATGCAGGTAAACTTCTTCTCACATACATTGCACTCATACGGGCGACTACTACAACAACAATGACAACAAGTTGTAGTAGTAGTAGTAGTACATGCGAGTAAACATCTCATCACACAGACAGTATTGTCACAGAGTGGGGCATCCGCCGTGTCGCGACGGTGACGAGGCAATGCCGGACACCTCGGGAGGTAGGCTTGCTAGCCGACACGGCGGCGGTGATGGATCAACGATGGATCGGCGGATGTCATGTTGACAATATTCCAGGATCGTGGGTTCGGATGACTTGGCATTAATCCAACATAACACTGATGTATTTTGTGTGGTGCCGTTAAGACACGTCTTTTGGTCGATCTTTTCTTTACAGAACTCAGCAACAAACAGCAAACAGCAGTAGGCTATGTACAGCAGTGACGGCGGAACAGATTCGTCAAAGTCCAATGACGCTGACATTCCAATATTCACAGTGCTATCAGTTCTCCGACTCGGCGTACAGACAAGAACGAAGAAGAAACGACGAACCCCAGAACACAGTCTAACAAGAACACAAAAACCTTTTCTCTCCCATGGACTGACAAGAACTCGGGGTTTATATAGTGTTGGCTTTGAAAGTACTTTCAAAGCTACTTTCAAAGTTACTTTAAAAGTCCTTCAAACCAGCTAGAATAACTTTCAAAGTCACTTTTAAAACTAGCTAGCAGCTAAACCGCCACTTTTCTAGACATCTGTGCTACTGTCCAGCGAATAAAAATAAGAAAACTGTCAGAACCAGACGGAATTAAATGCACATTACTAATCGCCTATTTACATTCAGTCTGACGGGGAGCGTTCCGTCACAGTATTCTGAGAATGTAGTGCTGAGGTGCTATGAATGGTGGTTGTGGCAAGAATCGCAAGATGTTGTACAGAACATGGCTGAAACGGTTTCTTAGACAGTTGGTCATCTATGGTTTGCTATAATTCCTTCCTATAGTTAGTATTCCAGCACACAGTAACCACAACATTGTGCACAATCAAAAGCAAATCAAATTGTATGCAAAAGTTGCACAGTAGCAAACAAAAGTAATAAACTGAACGAAACAACAACCAGGTAATACTGAGCACAACACTACAGCGATCCACCAAGTTTAGTAGTAGTAGTAGTAGTAGTAGTAGTAGTAAATGGCAGTTATAGTGCCGCTCCCTACTCGAGCCCGGACCAGGAGTGCATTACAAAAAGTCAATTAATAAAAAATCAAGAATTAATAGAGGTATTACTCTACAATACAAGGACAGTAAAACTTCTAACACAAGCCAGGTCTATGACAGAAATCGGGCCTCTGTTATGTATAAGCCAGGGGTTCTAGGTCACTTGTTCTAATAGAAGCCATGAGTGAGTGAGTGAGTAAAGTTTAACAACCTGTCATTCTGGAGACGGTCACCCAGGCAATCACTTGCACTGGTACTGACAACAAAAATCAGCAGCCAAAAAATCACACAAACAAACCAAAAAATTTAAAATTATTAGAAGTTTTACGGCATCAGCGATTACTATTAGCACAAGTATAATGCATACTGATAATCTGGTGCTGTCTCAGCAGGCGGGTCCTTCCGCGACTGTCTCGTTCGACCTTTGTCCACCACAGAAGCTAGTCCAAGGTGTTGTCGATCGTTGGTATGTGTCGTCTCCTGGTGTCGCAGTAGACGAGCCTCCGAGACGAACTGTTTCTGACACGTGGGACACTCGTGACGGCGACTCGTTGCTGCATGACTGGTTCTGTTTCTAGTGGTGGTACCTCTGGAGTCGGTCGTATCACTGGTGCTATGTGTGCTGATGTGCATCTCCAGGCTGGTCCGGTAGCTAAACCGTTTGTCACACACCGTGCATGCATATGGCAGTGGTTTTGTATCATCATCCGACTGGTCGACAACTTCTCCATTGCCGGCGTCGCTCTTGTCTTCAGACTTAATGTCTGTCACTAGCCCATTGTCACCTGCATGAAAAACATCATGACACGATTTACAAGTAACCTGGTGGGCAGAGAGCAATCCATCAGTTGATGGTAAACAGACTAACCGCCACAGCTTTGTACCAAGCTTTCACTGGCCAGATTACGTCTCCAATCTGTCCTCATTGTGGCAATGGGGAGGAGACAGCTGAACATTTACCTCTCTTCTGTCCAAAATGGGCAGCAGAACGCCAACGGTACTTTGGTGACTCCATTGACATCACAGACGTGTTCCAGGACAGTGAGAACCTAGTGGAATTCCTTATCTCTTCAAACTTTGGGGCCTCTGCCCTCTGCCCCCACCCTATAGGCACTGCCTGACATGCTAATCATGACAACAACAACAACAACCTGGTGGCTTAGTGCAGAGGCAAACAGTGCCCATGTTGAATTTCATCTAAAGTTCTGAACTAAACGTGCGTGCTAACGATTGTTTTTATTTCAGCGTGATGAACGAGTTAAATCCAGGCACTACTGTCAAATTCAGCATAAGTTCCGAGGTGGTGATGATTTATGCAAACTACGCAAAGAATATTCAAATGCACCATCACGCCAAGTTTTAAACTTTTTCTACACAAAACTCCTAAACTTCTGACACATCACATGCATTTCTACCGCTAACTGTCGCTAATTCATCAATGCTCAAAGATAGTCCGGAGTCCAGGTTTTTGGCCCTTCCTGTATTGTGTATACTGTTATATGCAGTGCTATAGTCGAGTCCTCTTAGTTTGTATGTGAGTCCAAGTCCTGAAAAATAAGAACTTGATTCCACTGCCAGACTTGAGTACTATATGACTGCATGGGTCCATACACAGCAAACACAAATACACAAAGCACAGACAAAATATGCAATAATTTTCAAAACAAATAAAAAAACAAACAGTGACAGAAAATTTGTTACTTGCTTCCAAATATTATGCATACGAGTCCAGTGAGTTTGAGTCAGAGTCATATTAGGTCTATTATTATATTATTGTATATTTGCATTGCCACAATGTCATTATAACCTGTACAAGCGTTCGTTTGTATTGCGTAGCTTATTTGAAGATGCTTATTAGTACCGTGTGCAAATCTGCTATAGCTTAATTCAAT
>Ga0056124_1000419_pt1 | contig 13404 bp, 2 predicted proteins | sample WorMetHEROISLAND_2_FD_70069 | JGI IMG/M metagenome (GOLD analysis project Ga0056124, IMG submission 70069) | Marine gutless worms symbiont microbial communities from Max Planck institute for Marine Microbiology, Germany - Olavius sp. 4 HERON ISLAND | ecosystem: Host-associated > Annelida >... | reverse complement strand
CATATCTAGTAAGTAATCGAGTGAATAAGTAAGTACCTAAATAAATAAGTAAATATGTCACTAATACGCAAGCATGTAGCGGTGTTGCAAGCCTGGGCTTGCTTAGCTCTTGTTGACTTACCTTTCGCTCAGCCAATTCGCTGAGTGAAAGTTCGGTCTCAGTACATACTTAAGCTAAAAAGTGAAGTGATTTCACTGAGCGAAAGGCTTACGTGCAAAAAGTATGGTCTAAGTACATACGTAGGCCGAAGTTTAGTTGAATTCTGGTCTAAGTAGGTACTTAGACCGAAGTGAAGTGACTTAAGTCAAGTCGACTCAAAAAGTGGTCGCCCACTGTGTACTATGCAAAATGTAAATAAATGTAAGAATAGACTGTAAATAGTGCCAACTCTCTATCAACCACACAAAAAAATTTCCATATGTTACTCTGCACTGTTCACATCATCGACTTGGCACTTTCTGACTTTATAGGAATCCTAACAAAATAACAAAAAAAAACTTAGCCTTGCAATAGTTCAAAGAATAGTTAACTAATACGGAGGTCCAAATGCGACTGTACAGTGCCTGTTATGCTAAGTTGGGAGAATTCACGGTTTCACCCACCAAGTCCTAACATTAACATTTCTATGTGATCTCAGACTATTATGTGAAACGTTAATTCTATTTTCAGTTCGGCGAACTGATAGCGAGCGATGTGAAATTTACTAATTTCAGTTCGGGGAAAACACCCGATGCTGCCCATGTGCTGAGCCGCCGACGTCTTGCCGCTGTCCGCTATCAGGCGCTGAGGTCATCTTGCGCTACTGATATTTTTTAGACTGCCGTTGCTGAGAGTCAATTGCCCAGCAGAGGCTAAAATATAGCGGAAAGTTAACTAATTAATTAATTAAATTTTTACATAAATGTAAGTAGCATAATTTGATTTTAGGTTTATGCTTTAAGTTTACGAGCTAGTCTGCAACACTTCATAAATTGTGTTCTATATAGGTGTCGCCAAGCTGCAGCATTTATAAGCACTTATTGAAAACTAGTGTTTTTTATGCGAGGGAGTGTAGTGACACTTTTTGTGTGATGATGTTGTACTAATTTCTTTTATGGCAAATGTCCAACTGAGCGTAAAATGAAAGAGTTTTAAAAGAAAATCTACCAATATGTTGTGAAGAAATGAACAAAAGTTTGGCATTTATACTTTTAAAGTCCACCCTGCATAACTTGACTAGCCATTAGTAATCGTAAACTCGTAATTAAAGGTGCTAATATTCGTTAGTTTCAAATTAATGAACCTATTAATATTTCTACTTCAGAACTGGTGGCAGTGAATGCAATAGCAGTGCAATACGTTCGCCGGGTTGATCCTAGTAGCCTATTAGCTGCACTTCAAATCGCTGAACTGCTTTTAGTAATTTCTGGTTCTTTCAACTCAGTTCGCCGAACGCCGAACTGACGGTAGTAATTTTGGTCACCAATCTTTCAGTTCGCCGAACTGACCATAGCACTGAGCTATGTGAAATGTATCCTACGCTAATAGGTCATCATCAGGGGCCTGATTTACAAAACTTCGTAAAGTGAACATTCGCAATTCTTTCGTATGTCTTTTGTGTGTCAGCTAATAAGCTATTGTACGAAATGTTTACGAAAGAATTACGAAAAACATACGATAGACTAGAGAGTTATGAAGAGTTTACAAAAAGTTTATGAAACTATTCGTAACTCTCTCGTAACATTTTCGTAAGTGCATTTTACGAAGTTTTCTAAATTAGGCCCCAGATTCGGAAGTTCGGAAGACCCACGAAAATTTAAAAAAATGGGTATGTGTGGGTAGGCAAATTCTTCTAAAAGCCCAGCCGAATTTAATGAATGGATGATTATGGTCGTTTTTCCACTACGTCGAAACTGTATCAGAGTATTATCAGCGAACAGTAACGTTCAACCTTTCGCGTCACAGTCAACGCAGTATTTGTTGTCATCGTCACGCAGTAATCCAGACAGAATCATCTGATTTTTGTCATGAAGAGCCTTTTGTTTGTCTTTTTCAGATTTTGTAGCCATATTTAAACAAAAATACACTATTATTCACCAAAACAATCAATAAACAACAAAACTGCCGATGACTTCCTGAACGTAATTTTGCAGGTAAAGGGAGGACATAACATAACCTATATTGAATTGATGGGCTTAGGCTAATTCATTCAGTCAGTCCTTTACGCCTAAGGCCTTTAACATGTTCTTTCTCCTGAGGGAGGATAGAATGAATACAATGTGCAGGGTGTTGAATAATTGAATTGCAGTGAAGAGATTACCATCAGCAGCTTCCATTATTACGCGCGACAGCATGTAATGCTAAGCGCGTCATTGCTACGGCAGAGGCGTCCGTCCATCCTTCCGTCTGTCCGTCTGTCTGTCTGTCACACTGCTGTATTGTATCAAAACGACGCAACTTAGGATCATGAAATCTTCACTGTGTGTCCGCAAGGACTCTAGTTTTTTTGTGATAAATTTTCGTGCCGCTGGGTGAGGGGATTCCCGTCGAACGAGGGCGTCAAACAAGGGTACCCCCGTAAAATTTTTTGACCTCTATAGGCTCGTCTAGCGTGAAAACGCTTGCAGATAGACACAGACTTGCTGCGTATATTAACAAGCACTGCTGACGAGCTTTCCGGTGGTAGCAACATCGATGACCTTGAACGACCTTGATCCCCAAAAATAGGGCGTTATAGTGAATTTTTCGCGATTTCAGGCTGTAATACACAGTTTAACAGCCGAAGTTATTCAAGATAGACCAGGACAACCTGCCTATGGAATGTTCGACATTAAACGTAGACTTCAACGGTGTAAGGTTCGGCCCCCTATAGGTTCAACGAGTCCTCCGTACGAATGCATCAAATTTGGGTACCCCATTCAAAACGCGCGGTTTCTGCTACTGTCGACTAAACTAGCAAGAGAACGGTTGCTGCAGATAGACACAGCCTTGCTGCCTATCATAACAAGCACTGCTGAGGAGCTTTGCGCAGGTACCAACATCGATGACCTTGAACGACCTTGAACCTCCAAAATATGGGTTTTTATTGAATTTTTACGCGCGACAGCATAATGTAATGCTATAGCGCGTCTTTGCTACGGCAGAGGCGTCCTTCTGTCTGTATGTCTGACTGTCTGTCCGTCTGCCTGTCCGTCACACCGCTGTATTGTGTCAAATCTACACCGTGTGATAGCCTAGAGTCTCTAGTTTCTAATGAGGTAATTTGGTGCTGCTGGTTGAGGAGATTCCCCTCGAACGAGGGCATTAAAGAGGGGTACCCCCCCCCTTAGAAATCGTTATTTTACCACTATTGGCTCATCTAGCGTGAAAACGGTTGCAGATAGACACAGACTTGCTGCTTATTATAACATGCACTGATGACGAGCTTTCCGGGGTACCAACATCGATGACCTTGAATGACCTTGAACCCCCAAAATAGGGGTTTTTAGTGATTTTTAGCGATTTTAGGCGGCAATACACATTTTAAGAGTGAATTGCACCAAAAACCATTCCAGATAGACCAGAACAACGTGCGTATGAAATGTTTGGCATTAAACGTAGATTTCAACGCTGTAAGGTTTGACCCCCTAGGTTCAAGGTGTCCTCTGTACGAGCGCATCAAATTTGCGTACGTCTTTAAAACGTGCGATTTCTGCTACTGTCGACTAATCTAGCACGAAAATGATTGCAGATAGACACAGACATGGTGCGTATCATAACAAGCACTGCTGGCGAGCTTTTCGGGGGTACCAACAGCAATGACCTAGAACGACCTTGAACCGCAAAAATGTGGTTTTTAAGTGACTTTTTCGCTATTTTTGGCTGTGGCGCACATTTAGAGTGAAATTTCGCTGAAATATACTGGAGATAGACCAAGACAACATGGGTACGAAATTAAACTGATGCTGTCGCGCGTCCCATGAGCATTAGCAGATTTCTTGTTCGCTATTCTAGGCTGCGAGTGCGAGAAACACTTAGAGTGAATTTTCGCTCAAATTACTGGACACAGACTAAGACAACTTGCGTACGAAATTAAACTGATGCTGTCGCGCGTCTCATGAGCATTAGCTCAGATTTCTTGTTTGCCGTTGCGAGATAAGGCAAGATAGTTTGTGTACACGATAACTCATGAACCGCTGCACTCAGCTTGATGCTATTTTGCAGGAACATCGAGCATGTATCTCGACAACCTCTAGAATCCTATTGAATTTCAAGGTCATACGTCTAAGGTCAAGGTCATTTTTCTCGTATGTGGACCAAAGTTTACCAAATTGTTTTTGCCGAACGTGGAAAAAAAATTGCCGTTCATAACGCCGTTTTCCGCTTGTCGATTGCTTTGCTCCAGATATTCGCGATCAAAGTCTACAGCTAGTCCCGTATGACGGGCAAATCTAGTGCACTGTTAATAATAACTCATGAACCGCTGCACTTAGCTTGACAACATTTTGTACGAACATGTACCTCGACAACTTGTAGAACCCTATTGAATTTCTTCAAGGTTAGCGGTCAAAAATTAAGGTCAAGATCACATGGGTTTGGGGTGTTTTTTTTCTTTGTGTGTGATACTCTACGATAAGTTAGCCTTGAGAAAGGCTTGATATGAGCTAGTTCGATTTGCTTTTTTTACTCACGTTTATGGATGCACATCAGAATTTGCTCTCTAGCGTTGCAGGACAGCGTCTGAGTATCATTAGACAACTGCGTGGGTCGTACTTCCATCTCAGTCAGATAGTAATAGCCCGTAGCCACGAGTCACGACGCTTATGGTGCTGTCATCGTAGCAGTGCACTGCCACTGCGAAGGTTCACCCGGTTCATATTCATATTCTAATACCTGTACATGTAGATGTAGGTCTACGATAAACATCTTCGATATACATGTTATAATGCGAGCATGTTCAATTATTCGTCGAATAATTCAGCATGCCGATATTCGCTTTGTCAGTGCCACCAGTGGGCGCATGCGTAGCCCCTACGTCTCTTTTTCTTTTTGTGGGCACGTCGTATAGTACGAAGACACTCAAAAACCGACGCATATAGAACAATAAAAATTCCGCCTATAACTGATAAAAGAGCAACAAAAGAATATCATAAGACATCAATAAAATGACCCAGTAATTCGTAAAGGCCAGTGCCGTAGGCCCTATGCTTTGATGTCGCGTTCCCGACACTCGGCTAGACTCGGCTCAGTGCATAGTCATTTAGAATAGTCATAAAACGCCGTTGAATAGCTGTATTCATAGAACCATTAGAACCGCTTCTGCAATTTTTCTATAGCACTCGTCGCAACTGTATAGCCTTTTTATTGTTCTAGTTTGAACGGAAAGACTTAATAACTAAGCGGAACAGTCAGTGTAGGACTACTATATAGCCCCCTATTAGGAGGGGGCTTAGCTTACGGCTGTGATCTGTATAGGACTGTGTATATACGACCACGTCTACGTATGCGTGTAGTACAGGCTACATAGATAAATTTGTTATTCACTGATTCATCGGTATGTCAATTCAGTTATCTATAAAGTTGATGAACGCAGCTAATTATATTAAATTGAAACTAGTCTACACTCTATACACTCAGGCCTAAATAATATTGAGTATCGCCGATTTTTAAATAACGTGCATCTGTGCAAGTGTGTAGGCCCAATTTATTTAGTATTTAATTGGTGCCTTCTATGAGAAGGTCGTGTTTCAAATGTCGGTGCCAGCAGTGGTGTCTTTCGTTTCGTCCTATAATACATTATAAGTTCTTTTTCATGGTCTCCACATTTGAGCAAGGACGTAGAAACGCTAGGAAGAGTCTGCAGAGGACAGCAATAAGAACGTATCACAGATTCACAGCTCAGAAAGTTCAGCTATGAAGAGCGACTACAGAAATTGGGACTAACAACAGCTTCAAACATGATCGATCGACATGATCGAAGTTTTCAAACTGCGTGAAGGAATAGAGAACGTTGACTACAACCAGTTCTTAACATTATATATAGCAATAGCAACCAATTGTTATGCCCTCATGCAGAGGTCACGACAGATTTTTGAAATGAGGTCCAGACTAGATGTTATAGAAAGTTCTTTTTCAGTCAGCGAGTGGTCAACACTTGGAATAGTCTGCGGGCAGCGTTGGTTAACATCATGACTCCTGGGATCAAATTAAAGGAAACATACATTCCGGGACACAATCGACAGGGGAGGAAAGTTGCAGTTTGCAGGGAGATTTTCATCGTGTTATTTTGTTCGTCAAAGACCTGCATGCATAAGTAATAAGCATATAGCGGTTCTTTGTGTTATATTATTGTTCAGATGCGTATTGATTCGATAAAATCATAAAATCGAAATACCCGCGCTTTTGATTTTGATTTATGGATCTGTTTTTCGTTTACCGGAAGTAGGCCCCACCTGGCCTATTTTTTGAACATCAACAATGACGAAGCGGTGGCTGGAATGCCGTTGGAATGTGGGTTATATTCTCACGATAAACATTCGACTGCTTAAGTTCGACTTTATAACTCTTGCGATTCGGTCAGATTTCTTTCGTCATCGGCAGTTTAACGTCTTTTTCGTAGGTTATGTGTCTGCTTTTGATGTAATCGAGTTTAAAGTCACAAGTAGGAAGTGATTTCGTCGTTGACATCATGTGTTCGCAAGGTGTTCCGAAGCCAGTTTTTTGACATGTCCGAGTTTCAGCTGCTGAAGTACTTTGTCTGTTTGGTGTTCTGAACGGAAATTTAAGTATATATTTTGTGGTTACGTGTTGTAGATGATGAAGCTGTTGGCGCAAGCCGTATGACAGCTAACTGTTATCATTTCACGTCGTCGCCAGAATGTCTGTCACTTGGATATCATAGTTGATGGGAATACAACGTTTCTTGACTGATTTTTCAATGTTTTGCTGTCTTTTTTCCAGCATCTAATTGCCATGCATGATGTCTTTTAAGACGGAGAATACATCAGGTAAGGTTGATAGTGTCAGAGATAACTTGGAGCTTCTTGATATTGGAATGGAAACGTCAGTGACAGCAGAAACCAGTGCCGCAGTGCAGTCTTCTGCACTGGCAGAGAGCAGCAGGCGCAGAAGTGCTAACAGTGATTGCCAGGTTCCATGTCCCGGGGACAGCGAGACAGTACAGACGGTCAGTACTCGCAGACGGCATTCTGTTTCAGTGTCTGCTCATGTCAAGGACAATGTCATCACTGTTTCTGACGACGTTGTCAAATTTTCTCTCACTGGTGGAAAGCCTGCTTTCGATACCAAAGTTGACACTGCCAAGAATTGTACTGAGTTGTCGTATGCTGTGGAAAGTGAAAGTGTTGCCAGGAATGGTGTGGAATCATCCAGTGACAGAAATAGCTTTGAGCCGGCAGATGTGGTTGATCTGCGTTCACCACCGGACGTTACATATGCTGGCAGAACTGGTAAAGTCAGTGTTGACTCCAAGAGTAATGACGAACAGTGCATCGGTGGTCCACGTGGTGGTGATAATTCTGATGTTCATTCTAATTTGATACATGACGTCAGTGTATCACTGGTTGGCACTCCACGTGCTTGCTGTGAAGCCTGCGCATCCAATACAACAGGCAGAGTGGAGGTGCAGGACGAATTCTCTCGTGTTTTATTCACCGCCGAGATGGAACGTAGTGAAGATACCGACAAACCGTCTGGACTTAACATGTGGTACGCTAAGCACAAAACCGACGGCCGATATATGAAGCCGATGAGACATATGTCCACGCTAGACAGGAAGTCACGGCCTGTGCCATTGCCAAGATCCAACACATTTAGAGCAAAAGGTGTCAATGAAGCATCGCTACCAGTTTCAAACCGGAGTTCGATTCCCGTGCAATATGAGACGTTATCGTCCTTGCAATCAAAAATTTGCCAAACAGTGGGCCCAGGAGACGGAACTGAATCTGAATACTTGATACCGGTGAACTTTTCTGAGATATATGTTGACCACAGGACGGTTGAAGAATGGCCTGGTCAGAAGTCAGGCGAGGGTGCTGCAGAAATTCCGAGTTATCATGAGTCTGACTACGACGTTTTGAGGGAGGATGTATGGGCATCTCCAGATGATCATAGTAAAGTGGTGACTCGTGAACCCGAAGTCTTATTGGGATCCGGTTTACAAAGCTACGAGTCTGACTACGATGTTGTGAGAGATGACATTTGGGCGGATGATTCTGACACTTACGATGGACTTGTTGGTTGTGAGGATGAAGACATGCAAGATGGTAGTGGCACAGGTCCTGGTGCAGATAATGCTGACAGACGGAATTCTCATCCCATGGATGTAAGTGTTGAATAAATTATTACGTCTGCTGTTGTGAAAAAACTTGTGTTATTGTTGCTTACAATCAGATGTGCTAAACATTGGCAGGGTTATTGGTGCTACATACTTGAAAAGCTGTAGCCAGTTAATAGTTTCCGAAAAGTGTATCAGCAATACTGACATATAAATATCGATACAATAGTTCTAGAATTGATAGTATAGATATTAGTCAGTATTGTCCATGCAGTCACGCTAGTCAGTCGGTAATGAAAGATGTCATTTTGATACCGTAAATACATAAGATTTGTAACTAAGCGTTCTGAAATTTTTGTACGTCTTGACTATTGTTTGACAAGTTGTTATTTGTGTTTGCTTGCTGAAGTAACTTCTTGCTGAGTTATTTTATTATTATTAATTGCATGCTTTAGATAAAAAGAAAGCCGACACAGTTATTAAAATCTTCCTCCGTCGATGACAGCCATCCAATATCCAGTCCTCCATTACCCCCGAGAACGTACTTGTCATCTAGGAAACAAGGTCGGCTTTACAGTAGCATTCCTCCGCCGGCATCTGTTTTTCCGGTTCCTGTGCCACGGACAAGTATCAAGAAGCACACAGACTCGCCAGTTCTGTCGCCGGATGTTTCCGACACGTCCGATCGTCCACAGTTTCCGCCTGTGCGTTCTGTGTCGTCTCCAATGTTCACCGACAACACTCATTATTGGAGTTTGGCAGAAGTGGCCCGGAAGACATCGCTTCATTGCAGGTGATTAACTTGGTTAACTTGCTGCCGGTTGCAGAAAAGTGTTGACTGTTTGTTAGGGCTGCAGAAATTAGCGATTAATTAATGGATGTTAGAAATTAATCGACTAATTTTTTTTCAACTGATTAAAATTGAGTTAAAATTTTGGACTTGTTAACAACACTAACACAACTAATCTGCACTTTTCTGGACTGTTAATTGTGAACTGCGTTTATTTCACGTATAGGACGTGTCAGGATATGCAGTGTTAGTTTAACAGTCTGCACTTTGGATATTTGACTAAACAGTTTGTGCGTGGCATCATCGTCATGAATTTTTCGATTGTGCTTTAAGTAAGTAAGTACGTAAGTAAATTTGTATTGCGCAAAATGTCGATGGGAAAACCCCGCTGAATCTGAGGCGTGATAGATAACAACAAGCATTAATTGAATTCTGCAGTTTTGTTGGTCCACAAAAATTAATTGAAATTGATTGATTTTGAGTAATTTTTGGAGATCAATCGATTAAAAAATGTTAATCGGTAGCAGCCCTATTATTTGTATATTCTTGGGCAGAACTAACAACCTGCATGCTCAAACCTGAGGTTAAGGCAGCGTCAGCACCACTGTTAATTTTTGGTTATAGTGAACATTATTTCTATAAACACAAAAATAAAACTCAAGTACGATACAATGCAGTACTGTGTCAGTTAAAGACAAAATTTGGCTGGCAGCATTAATGCTAATTGCATGACTTTTAAAATGTCTTTATTATTGGCTCTGCTAGAGTTGATGTTGCGAGCAAGCAGCTTCTGTGTGTGTGCATGTGTGTTAATGACGGACTGATGTTTCTTGTTGCTTAGTTGTTGATGCGACTGATGTTGGCTGTTGTTAGCTGATAGAATTGATTCGTCAAACGATATCCTGGAAACTGCTGATCTGAAGCTGAAACTTTGTTTGTCGGCAGAGTTTGGTGGGAAGCTGATTCATGTGCCCATGATTTCGGGAAAATGTCATGAAACGTAGGATTACATTATGGAAGTGAATTGTATGGAATTATGCAGCTAGTTATATGTGTTGTTGTAGCTATGTTTCTTGTAACGAACTGAGGACATCACATGGTGATCTGCGCTCATATTTCCACGGTCAGTAACTTCCTGCATTTATTCCATTAATGCATATATACTAGCAATTCAACAAAGGTTTGAAATTTCAGCGGTTCAGAAATTTGGCAAATTTTCTAAGGTTTCAAAATAACTTTGAACTGTTGTGAAAAAAATTATCATTGACTCGTCGCTAGAGTGTGATTGAGTTCAGCAAAGTTTACTAATTTAGTCACTCGCAGACTTGTCGTTTGTGGCGAAAATGGCATTGATGAATTCTGCTTTTGCGACTAACTGTTATTTATTCGTAGCCTTTGTGTGTAATGTGTATTGGCACAAAATCAAAGTGATGTATTTTGGATGGTTAGTCACTTTTTTCCGGCAGTATAAGGTTTGTACAAGCATTTGTTGCATATATCTGATTAAGCTATCACTATATCAGCCGGCTCACATGGGAAATATATAGCTGATGTACTGTTTCTCTGTGGTAGCTTTTAAAACTGTGAAACAGATTGTTTTTGAAAACGTATGCTGGCCTATTATGCCAACTTGCTGAATTTTTTGGTCAAGAATGTTTCGAAATCATTTGATCAACATTTACAGAGGCTTACTGGTACACTATCTGGTGCTTTCTTGTAAGGTCATGTGATAATATGTTGTTTTTATGTGCTAAATTTTGGTTGAGAGGATAGAGCAGAAAGCCTAAAGCCTAATTTCCTATTTCTCTGTTTGTTTTGCTTGTCTGGTTTGTTTCTGGTTTATTTTTATTTGTTTATTAATTCTGCAGGGTCCTTTTAGAAGTTTTCTTCTGGAAATGTTTCTGATGACTGGTGTTTGATGTTAAGCCACCTGGGTTTGCTTTCTAGGAAAGAGCATCTAATGCTGTAATAGCTATTCAGGGTTCCCACGCCTCCTAGAAAGTCCTGGATTTTTTTCTTGAAAACTGCAGGACCTGGAAAGTCCTGGAAAATCACTTTGGTCCTGGAAAGTCCTGGAAGAATATCCTTGTAAGTCATGCATTTTTCTAGTGGTTTAAATGGAAAACAAGCAGCAATAGTCTAGCACCCAGTTTTTGTTGACTGTTGCTTACTTAAATACAGTGTGGAATGTTGATGAATTTTAGTTGTAAGTAAATGCTATTTTTTCTTTATATTTAAACATTCGCGGGCTCCAAAAAGGTGCTGGCAAATTCTTCATGGGGTCCTGGAAGTGGAAAAGTCCGGGATTTTTAATTGTTAGTAAAAGATTGGGTACCCTGGCTATTGTATTACAGTGGTGGTTGATATTTTGTGTTAGGTGATGGGTCAATGACGCCGTCGCCATATCAGTCGTCCAACTATTTGTCGATGCAGAAGAAGCACACGCTGAAGTGAGTTTTCTTGCAGCAACTATTCCATTTGCAACCTTTGTGCTCGTTTCTTCTATTGTCAAGCTTGATTGCAGTTTGGTGCATTGATTGCAGTGAATGGACGCGAGTGAGTGAGTAGTTTCTTAACGGCAAGTAAGCACAAAATAGGCATTCAGTGCCATAAATGGTTAAAAGCATTTAATTTGTATGATCACCGAAAAGATGAAAACTTGGTCAGATCAAGGCTATTAAACTAATATACGAACAACGTTATGTACAACGATAAAAGTTTGTATCTTTAATAAAAGCAACAATGTTTCGAGGTTCGACATTTTTGAAGTTGTTTGAGTGTATCAACTCCCAAGATATCTCTGACATGCTGCACCGAAATGAATTCGGTTTATCACCATTCCCATAATGCATCAGTAATAACGTGTCTTCCGTTTCCAGTTTCTGCTAAAATGTGCCACATATTTAAATATTCGTTCATGTGGCATAGACTAAATATTTGTGTTCATTTAGCAGGAACCGGAACCGGAAGACAGGTTATTACGATGCATTATGGGAATGGTGATATGGAGAATTGATAGATATGGCCATTTGATAACTATTAAACACATCGTAGAGACAGCTTGCAGTGATCAGAGTAGTCAGTGACAGTCTGTGGCTGCCTCATTCTCTGACTTTGTGCAGTAAAATGACTGGATCAGCTGTAGATGCATTATACAAAATGATTGCACGAGTCGGTGAGTGAGTGAACTTGCCATTTCACATCCCATTTGACCCATAACAGGTTTTTCTGGAGAATGGCCATTACATTTCGTATTTTTATATTTGTGGACTGACTTCATGGATTTTGGACTGCTGTCAGATTTTTTTCTGTCCTCACTTTTTTCTTTGCATTTCTGCTTTCTCTTTTCTCTCAGTTTTTGTTAGTTTTATGATTATGAAATTGTTGAACAGGTCATCGAGTGCGGACGATGAAGATGCTAATACGAGCACGAGCACGCTGTCTGAGTTGGCGTTTCCGTTCCAGAGTCCGTGGGAACCGGCGAATTACAGTCTGTTGGAGGTCTGCTCTGCTCTGTTTGTAAATGTTCAGTCGTTGCATGCAAGCGTAGCAAATCAGGACTAGGAATTTTTGTATGGAATTTGTATAGTAATTAACTTTACAAAAAAATTATGATTACTGTGTTATTAATTTTGGTAGAAAAATAACAGTGATAAATGTCCCAAGAAAATCCATGTTTCTGTTGAGCAACTTTATAAGTTATTCAGCTGCATAGGTACGAAAACTGCCCATGTCACTGACGTGAGTGTCGAAAATGGCTCGTGTGGACAATCCAAAACGGTGCCTGCGCCGTTATAGTCATTGCTGTGGGCCGTTTTGGACTTCCACATGGGCCGTTTTGGATAGGTCAAAAATTTGTGGGGCATTTTGGTCTGAGCTTTTTCGACAATGGGGCATTTACATCGTTTCCCACTGAGCTACCAGCTGTCATGAATGCACTGAGAGGCAGTTAGTAATTGTATGTTTTATCCAGTATTCTAGACAGAGGAAACTGTTTACGTTTTTTGGAGAAGGAGATTATCATTTTATTAGATGCTTCCCATCGTATGCATGTATACAGTCGGCTCCACTTATATGCACGTCGGTTATAAGCACGCTCCGCATATATGCACGACGTGCATATGGTCCCGTCAAACTTTATGTTATTTCAGTGGCAGTCAACTTCGCTTATAAGCACCAGCTGTATATGCACAATTCGGCTATAAGCACGCATGTATTTGGTCCCAGCGCCATGACTTACATCGGTTATAAGCAACTTGTGTGTGGACGTTCATGTCAGACGACTTCACCCAAGCTCATTGGCTGACACAATGCACACGACCAGCTGTAGTCAGCCACTTAACGCTCACCGGGATGCCG
>Ga0056124_1000418_pt1 | contig 13425 bp, 7 predicted proteins | sample WorMetHEROISLAND_2_FD_70069 | JGI IMG/M metagenome (GOLD analysis project Ga0056124, IMG submission 70069) | Marine gutless worms symbiont microbial communities from Max Planck institute for Marine Microbiology, Germany - Olavius sp. 4 HERON ISLAND | ecosystem: Host-associated > Annelida >... | reverse complement strand
CTCGGACGGAAAAGTGCCTAAGAATGAGACCGCATTTCCCCTTTGCAGAGCCACGGACAGCCTCTGAAACAAGAACGTGGTTTCTCTGCTGTCCACAGTGATATCGGCGATGCGTCTCCCAATCTCTCCTATTATTATTATTTTAATGCGCCAGTGAGTGAAGATTGTGAGGTCTAGAAACAGCTGATTGAAAGCAAACACTGGAATGGCTAGAGGTCCGTATCTTCATTTCAGACAGTAAAACTCCGTTATTATCGTTATGCGGAGTATACATGAAATCGGTAACTATTACTACCAAGCGTTACGGCCTGCTTCTGTGTGTCACTTTGCTACATGTTGATTCTGTGTGCAGATGTGTATATATCAGTTGTGCTATATTTGTAACATGTTGTGACAAATATTAGGACGAAAAAGAGGTTCGGCATCTAAAGGTTGTAAGTCTCGTATGTCAGCGTCGACTATGGAAGCGTTGAAACTGTTTCATGAGAGAGCTGTTGCTGTTTCTCAGATGCCAGCTGGTTCATTGCACGGTAGTGCTGTGCTTTGCTCTTCATCACTCTTCTTTCTTACCTTCCTGAAATAAAGGAGGCTGTGTTTGTGGACATCTTTTCTTATCTGGCAGTTTTTTTCATCAGATTACTTCAGAACTTTATGAACAGATTTTAATCAAAGTTTTTGCAGGGTGTGGCTTAGGCTAAGTAGCAATTGATTAGATTTTGGTGGCAATCCAGAGCACAGTTTAGATGCAGGGTTTCTGAGTCTGAATCTTTGTGCTATCAGAATGCTTCTAGTTGTTTTATTTTATCTGTGGATTAGAGGCAGCAAGCTGTATTGACTTTCTTGAAATTTTCTTAGTCCTGAGCATTTGTATCGTATAGTGTTGTACTTGTGTTCATTCACCATCTGTAAGATTGACTGTAGTTCTAATTTGACCATTACCAGAGCACCAGTTCACACAATTCAAATTACGTTGACATGATACGGCACACAGTAAATGCTGCTAACTACTGCTAGAAATACTGCTGATAATGTTGTTGTTCCATGTTCCAACTGGGGTGGGCAGTCTGTGCTACCCAAAGGACTCAGGCCACAATGTTGGCCCATCAGCCATCCCCAGAAAGTTCCCAGCAAATACTGGGTACTGAACAGTCATGGCAGGAATAGCAAAGAGCACAACTACCCCCGCTCACATGACTACATCGTTAGTTGCATCACATTGCCCCAACCAACCAAGTACACGTTCCCATAATGGGTGCTAAGGCACTACTCAACCAGGGCAGTCTATCTCGATCATAGACCACTACATGACCACCGGCAGCCCACATTTCCGCTGCAAACCATAGCCAATCACAGCACGGGAGAGACCCCATGGAGCTTCCAAGCCACCCAGGCCAAAGGAAAGCCAGAGTCCCGAACCACATTCACTGTATGCGGTCTCTGTTGGCAATCCCAAGCCCTGCGTGCACCCATCACCCTGCAGGAGCCCCCAGCACCCTAACTGCCCCAGGACCACAGCAGTGATGTGAAGCCATCCAAACCCACCTCACCAGCCGCTGACAGTCAGCCCGCCCTGGCAAGCAGTAACCTACAGGAATCCACGAAACCCCAGGGAGCCTTAGAAACGCAGTTACCCCAGGTAACTATTAGACAATCACGGTCGGAATTGCAAAACGCACTGCTACCCCCTTCACGTGAACAGTCAGTACTCACCACCTGCAAATATCAGGAGTACTGTGGAGCTCACCAAAGGATTTCACAGTCCCCACAGGAAACCACCTGGCAAGGCCGCCCCTCCGGATCAACAGATCAGCCAGAGTGTTTGGTAACTACTGGAAATCCCAGTCTGACCCATCGTCCCTGCAAGAGTCTTTGATGCCCCGAACGACTCCAGGACATGGCAGGAACAGAGAAGCCACCCAGCAGGGGCCAGCGCACATGACCAGACCACAGACCAGGCGGCCATCGACCAAGCAATCACCCGTGGGTATCCAGATGAACCCCAGCAAGGCGTGATCTCAAATCAGCACCCTAAGCTGGCTGAGGGGTCAACCTTCTTAAGCTACCTCGTACAAGTGGCTGCTGGGTACTGTTAGTCTGCGATGCCATAGTACCCCAGCATGTGCGATAATATTCTCAGTGCTAATGGTTGTTTTGGACTAACGAATGACTGTCGTTGTGCATATTGTAGCAGGTCATCTCACCGAGTCTCTTAATGATCAGAGAATGTTGAGGCCAGTGGACCGGCGCAGTAGCACTGCCCCTCGGCAACGTGGTCAAGAGACAACGTCAAAACCAGCAGAGTTATCTGTCGATGTGCCACCAGGACTGCAGCAGCTGCTTGGTAACACAACATTGTTATCCTATGTAATTGCTTACAAGTCGAAAAATTTTGGACAAATTTTTGCCCTGACTTATGCGTAGATAACATTATTCAGTATTAGTGCCAGTGAGAGTGATTTGAAGTTAGCTGTCCGCACTGAGATCTTTCAGCATTTGCATGTGCCACCAACAAAAGTCTCTTCCATTGGATTACATATGTGCGTAAATGTCAAAGTTACTACAAATTTGAATCGGTTGTGCTGGGTTTTCTGTTTTTACTGGTGCCTTACATATGGTGATGTTTCTATAAAATTGGAGAGATTGTGATTCAAGCTATTCTTCTCCACTGTCCTGTACAACACACGTTTTTGTTAAGTTGCAGAAACTCGTATAAAAACTTCAGTATCATTAGACACGTTGTCATTAATGGTTTATTACTGATACAGATTCATTCAAGACGATGTACACACGGTTCTACCAACACATGCAGTCAGCAGAATACCGTCGCGACATTGAGCAGAAGATAGATGACGAAACTGTACGTAAAGTTATGACTTCATGCTACATCATGTTTTTTATTGTCGCATTATTTTTCTGCTGTTTGTATGTGTCCTGCTTTGTTCTTTTACATTTGCTTTATTGTACAATTGCATTCTGTCAGCTGTTTATTAAAGAAACATGTTCTTTATGAAAAACTAGTGTAAAGCTGAACACTAGCAGATGTGAAATTGTTGACAGAAGGTCTAAGAAGTTTCTAGTCCAGTTCCTCAATGCATCCTCGACTCTGCCTCATGGAATTGAGCTAGTTCTGTTGTTGTCAGGCGATATCTCAGCCACTACCATAGTTCTCAAGTTCTAACCTTCGTGTTGGTAGACTGTATGGTGGGAGGTTGATGCATGTACCAGACTGTTCTATTGCTAATCGACATGCACTAAACTAAACCAGAGTAATGATGGTGAATGCTAGATTCGTTACATGAATTCAGTGCCATCTCAGATGATGGGTTTGCATGGAATGACGGCCATTGGACCAGCTGTGTGAATGTTGATGGTACTGTCTGCGTTGTTGTGTGTGGTTGGTTGGCATAGAAACGGCGGCAGGTGCTTCTGAGTCAGCTTGAGCGTCTTGAGAATGAAGTCAGCAACCTGCAGGCATCCGGAGTTGCTTCACTCGACGATCGCTTGGAAGAGGTCTGCAGTTACTACCTTTGATTTAGAATAGGGTTAGAACGATACCAAAAAACATGCACAATACCCAGTATTATTGGGTCCTGTCGAAACCGAAACCAATACCAACATCGGTCTGAATGATCGGCGTTCCACCACATGCTGTCAGGGCTAGACATGGAAGTGAAGTGCATTGTGCAGCATGAGGTGGTATGAAGTCAACATCACGATCTGTTTGCTTTGCTTTGCCGGGCACTACACTGGCCCACCGTTCCACTGTGCAATGTCCTCCACTCTGTGTACACTGCCTCTCAGCCTATGCCTGGCACTGTGGTGTTAAACAACATCATGCAGCACTCATTCCTAGTCTCCGTCTCTCTCATCCGCACACGCTCATTCGCCCTAGCGGCAACTACGATATGATGCTTGGCAGGCGTGTGACTGCTCACTGCTCAACAAGCTATTATAGCCTTTACAGCACTAACCTGGTATACCGCTAAGCCTATAATGCCAGATGTTAACTTTGTTTTGAATTTTGTCTACTTGTCTTTGATTCCCAATTTCCCACGTCTTGCCCGGATCTGTAAAATTTTTTGGGGGTGACATTTTTAACCTTATTTTGTGCCTTGTATCTATCTCACATCGAAACTTAGTGTTATTTGCATTTCAGTAATTATTCGTTTCCTCACAGTCACAGCTCTTTATATGGTATTATCATAAATAATACCTTCAACAAAGTGTGGTCAGTTATGGGTAGAATACGATTAGTTTACGTTGAAGGTGTTGTAAGGACTGATGTGTGTTAAACTAGTCAGTGATGTGTCTGGTGGCACTGACATTGAGTGATTCTGTACTGCAGGTACTGCTCCATAGCTCTGAGCTGGGTTCTCATGAAGACCTTCTAGTTATGTTTTGTACTTGAGCTTGTTAGTCGTGTTGCCGTGAGTCCAATGGTTGTTTTTGGTTGTCAGCTGTCGATGTCGGCCTGCAGTCCTCTAGATTTCTTCCATCAGGCAACGAGTATCGTGCAGCAGCATGAACAGCTCAAGATTGCCTCCGCCTCACTCCAACAGACACTCCACTGCCTTGAATCTCACCCGGTTTGTTACGCCAGCTCTCAGTTTCACCGATTGAAATATACGTTATTGCTAGTTAAACTTTGATTAGTTACTGCTGTCGCTTTTTTGCTTTGATTGGATTTTCGAAAACTAATTTGTTTGATGATGTGTTCTTGCAAACTGTATATTTGTATTGTGCTTTCTTTGCAAATGACTACTGTAGTTTGCTTGAAACAGTTTGCTTTGAAGTAAGCCAAATATGTTATCTAGACACAGTATATTCTTCTTCGATTGTTAGTTGTGTTATTTAGTTTTTTTCTGTATGGTACAGCTTAATTATAAAAAAAATATTTGTTGACTAATGACTAGTCCTGTTGTTCGCATAGATATTGGAAATGTGTATGTGCACTGTGGTAATGTTGTTGAATTCAGTGTACAACTGCATCTGTTTTGTTACTGCTTCCAACGCTGGGTGCTTAAGAAGATATTCTTACATGTAAACCTGTGTTTTTTTCAGTAATATTTAATATTGTGTGTTGTGTTACAGCGGGGTTTGCCGTCTTCAGTACACAGTGGCTTGTTAAGTAGCAGCGAGTTACCTTCTTTTGCTGTGAGTTCTGATTGCTGGATAATTTAATTTTTTTTGATTGCTGGATAATTTAATTTTTGTTACTTACTTTCTGGCTGATTTGCTTGATACTGCTGTTTTTAGAAGTTGCATCTGAACTAAACATGTGGATCTATAGCATAATAAGTGGATAAACTTCATTTCATTCTGAAGTTTTTGTGATAGCGTGAAATGTTTTTAATTTGAATTCAAAACATTGAAACAGCAGACTCACTACATTCGGCTTCTCTACCTCGGTTATACTCATTATTATATTAGGCAGTGAGTATTTTTTTGTGCTGACTAGTTAGTTGAATTATCATTGACAGCTGAAATGCAATGGACAGTAGCTCCATTATACCAAAAGTTTAATTGTTGGCATATCTGGGACCTTAAACTGAAAAGATCATCTTTTCATGTATACTGTACTTAAACATTAAAAAGAGAACAGCAAATTATGACACTTTGTTCACAGTGTTGTCTTAAAGTATTATACATATTGTATTGCATAGTTTTTTTCTGTATGATTTAGATGTTGTAATGAAGTTTGGTTGAATGCAGGAATTCTTCCATAATAATGCACACTCTGAGAACCAAGAAGGACTAAAAACCAAGTCACAAGGGTCACGAAACAGACGCAGATACAGTAGAACAAGAACATCAAGACGTCCTCGAGCGACTGTGAAATCAAAGGACGAATCAGCAGGCATGACTTGCAAGCAACAGTTCATTCCTGAGACGCGTGGTTTCGCCAAATTCTCCTCTGAGTCTCAACCTAATTTGCCGTATCGGCAAGCTATAACAGACATGGTGCCGTGCGATATGTTAGGCACATCGACAGGATGTGCTCGTACACTCACGTATGCCGAGAAAATGAAGAAATACATAGCACATGCGATTATTGAGGACAGTGACAACGATGAGAGCCAGTCACCTCCGACACTGAGTCGTGTATATTCTGACTCTACTGTTGTGACTTCCTCTGAGCCTCATTACTTTAGCAGCTGCAACACAAGACTGGATAATGTGTCCGGAGTGCACTCTGGCAGTGTTCCGTCCATCAAGCACACAGTTCCATGCACGGATCCAGTTACTCCGTGCAGGCTAGAGGCGGATATTTACAATGGTTCACCAGCAGTTAAGCGACGACTGTTTAATAACACTTTATCTGCCGTTTCTGAAGCAAACTCGGACAGTGGAATTAGTTGTGAAACCATCGACAAACGAGTCAGACACCGTAATGGTTATCATAGTCTTCAGAAAGTCCTTACATCGTCACTGAATGGAAGAATGCTTGGTCCAGTTGACCATTATGAGGACGGCCTGCTTGCAATTGCCAACGCTGCATGTCTCATGTCAACCGGAGTTTCTGATGGCTCTCACAGTCAGAACAAGCTGTCTGGGGATCAAGGTTGGTGCCTGCTTGATTTCTGCTGCAAATGTGAAGAACGAATCCCATGTAATTACCATATTTCTTCTAATAATTTGCACGGCTAAAAATAAATAAATTTCTTGGTGTTCGAATTATTAGAAGTAAAAAAAAATAATTAGTAAAAAGCCTGTTCGAATTATTTAACCAGAATACTGTAAGGATAATATGTGCACGACGTGTACATGCAACAGTACTTTGTAAACAAAGAAGCACTTCCAGTATTGCGGGAGTAAGTAAAGAATTATGACCAGCCGCATCTTTACGATCATTGCGGAGCTTAATTTATAGCTCCATGACGATAATCAGACGTCCGCTAGTTACTGTGTGGCCAGTACAACTGCAACCAAGGTACTGTCATCTTTGATCGCCGGTTCAGGTGCCATACTTTGGCTGTGGCAGCGCATCAATGCATGCCAAGACTGCAAGCTTCGTTCATTTGAGTGGGGCAGTTGGACTGTCAGCACTGCTGCTGCAGCACAATAGAGCTAACATGAAAACAGTCCCTGTCCGATGATCTCTGCTTGCCGGGTTAGGCTGTGTCTGCCCCCTACCATACAGCGCGATAAAGACAGCATCATGCCACCGTTAATTAATGCAGTGCATGCACAGGGAAATAAACAACGCACTGTCATTGTTTGCAGTGCATACTGGTTTATGGTACTTGGACTGGAGGTGATTGAATTATTTCAATCAGATGTTCGAGTTTGTAGGAGTAAAAAATAATTTTTGTTGTTAAAATTTACGTGTTCGAATTGCTAGTGTTTCAATTAATGGACGAAATCAGTCTACTGGTTCTCTAAGTGTCATTGCTAGGGGCTGTTACTGAAAGCATCCACAATGTCTGATATTGCAACAGATGTCACTATAGTGTGGTCTGTCCATCTGTATGTCTGTCTGTTTGTATGTATATATGTCTGAAAAAATGCCTTGACACACTCATGAACTCTCCTACAGCCTTGGATGGAGTAAGATGCCATGTGAACCCCAGTAACATTGTATTTGACGTGGGCCCTAGTTTCCCAAGGATAAGTGTAGTTTAGTGAGAGGTTTACGCCGATACCCATTGTTTGCCTTAGCTGAGGCTCCACATAGAACCCAGTGATGTGTGAACGTTGCTTGTCTTCATTACCGTGTGAATAGTTAGCATGTTGTGTTGGTGGGCTGTGCACAGTGGCTGAAGCGAGTACGGCACTGAATGACAAATGCAGTTTTGCGGCTCTCCTCGGCTACGCGTCGTCACAACTAAATGACGTAGTCAGCAATGGTGAACAGACCAGGCCGACCAACTCGAGCGGCCTCAAGCAAACCGGCACGACGTTGCCGAGATATTTTGGCATGTGGCGAGACCGCAGCAAGGAGATGGTTTGATCTGTCAGTGGACGTTTGTCATTGTATCTTTGCAGATCTGTGTATGCAAAGTCTCCTGTGTTTCATGTGCCCTACCACTCGACAATCAGTCATATTGTGGCATTTCTGTGAATGTTTTCATAGGCAAGTCTCTTTTTGTGTTAAATATTAATCTGTTTCATCAGCCATTTATTACAAAGTTTTTCAACATCGGGCTTCATATATTGAATGGGAAAGAACATGGTATTTGCTAAGTGTTTTAGTGCTATTTTCGATAAAAATGTTATTTCTGACATATATTGTGCTGCAATGAGTGTGCCATGCTATTGGTAATTACCACAACAAGTTGTTTTCAGTTGAAACCTGAGGTATGTGTCTGGTAGTTTGTAAACGGCTTGTGCCTCTGGATTAAAAATAAAGTTATTCTCGAGCCACATTGGCCTGGTCTCCTATTTCTTTAGCCTCTTTTGGACACTAGTTTAAAGTGCAAGATGGCTGGGGCTTTTGCGCAGTTTGTTGTGCATTGGGTGTTTGCAGGATTGTCTGTTCTGCGTTTCCTCTGTGTGTGAATTATTGCTGTTTTGTATTGTTCTGTTTGCAGAGATGGCTTTTGTTATTGTTTTTGACATCAGGCTCTGAAAGCAAAGCTGTTGTCACTGTTGTACTTCTGTACGTGACTTGTGTGTGCTAATGTTGGCCGTAGTGATGCAGTAGTTGGTGTGTTTCTGTTGATTTTTACTATGTTTGCTAGCTGTTTTTTTATTTTTCTTTATTCTGTTTTGTTGGTTTGACTGAATTATGCTGTAGTGAAGACCGTAGAAGAGTAGGTGATTTAGACGGCAGTGATTTGATGTTTAGGAAATACGATGTTGTTTCCGCGTTGGCAAATAGCAGCGTATGGTAAATGTTGCTTTCCTTCTGTTGCTGCCATGTGCTGTAATAGACAGTTCTCAAGGATATATACCAAAGTGCTTTGTCCGAACGTTTGTGCACTCTCCATTTTAAACTGGAGTTTATTAGTTGCAGTACACTTGTAACTTGTTCACTGAATTCCGACTTGTCACAGAAAGGCAGCTTGTCACATGTATTCTAGTTAGTATATGAACGAGTTAACCGTGGTCAGTAGGAGCTAGTCTTGCATTGTACTCCACACATTTTGTTCTGCTGTTTCCATGGCATCAGGTCTGCTATACTGCAAGCATGAGTGAGAGAACAATTTACTGCTCTGCCCGATAGCCGCAACAGCAGCCTGACGTCTGATGCATGCAACTCCTGTTTTGCTCCCCCTGCATTGTGTATAGTGTATCTGTATGTATATTATGTGTGTTTGTGATGCCAGTGATACACAGTGTGTATTTCCTAGTGTACTTTAATTCGCCTAAACAATCGGGCATTGGCACTCTTGTTGTGTGTATATTGTAATGTTGCTTCGTTAACTGAGGCATTGTTTGGTGATGCAATGTTTGTTACTCAACGTGTTTTGGGTCTTCTGTCACCGTCATTGATGGTCATGTTAAGCATTTCTGCAACTTTTCTCATGTGGTGACAGTGCCATGTTTAGTGTCCCATGGGCCATGGTTGCAGGATTCCACAGAGTTTGCAGAGACACAAGCGTAATGACATTGATAAGACTAAATCTTGTAACAAGGCAAAGCAGGATGAGGCTACATTCACTACACGGTCACTAAACATGGCTCTAAATTATATTGTTGCATCACTTCGGTTTTTCTGCACTTTTCTTGTGAATTTAATGCTGCTAAATCATTTGTTTGATGATCTGATCTGTAACACCGTAAAATTTGCATAGATTGCCAATTATTTGTTTGAATAGTGTATGCCAAATACTTACATGGTGTTTGTCCACATTATAATGCAGCACTAATAATTCTAACAGCTTTAGTGAATGCTTCTGTGAGCCAAACTGTTGACCAACTGTCTGAATGGATAAGACATGTGCATACTGCTGTGAGATAGCAAGCTGAAAACTCCTGCAGTGCTGCGTAGTACTTTGCTTTTTTAACATTTCTACTCAATGTTGCTTATGGTCTTTAAAATTTAAAATTTGTATTTTATAGTGCTTTGTAGGTTTTCTTGGTTATAGATTTGTTATACTGTTTAGGCCTATTGTTGTTTTTAATTGTTACGTGATCCCATTCATGACTGTGAAAGAGGCCCTATACAAAATTCTGTTGTTGATTAATTGTTTGATTGACCACTTGTGCCGCATTACAGGCCTTGTCACTTTAGCTGATATTTGCTAGTCACTCTACTGTCACAGCATCGTGTACGTGATTTTGCAAGAAAAGATGTTAATTTACCGGCACAACTCAGCACTTTTTTGAATTTAAACGTTTTAGTATGTTAAACTATGTTTCTCTAACTTGTTTCATCATAACCATTCAAGTACAGTGCTGCTGCACGGAAGTTACTATATTTATCAGTTATCTTGATGTTGACAAATGAAATTGATAGGTTATTTTATTCGTTTTGGGAGTTGATACACATTTAAAGCTGTCTAGATCAATCTATAACGAGGTGGTTGGAATAGCCATGTGCTGTAGTTCATTGCTTCGATAGCATCATCTGTTGCATTCGTAGGCTTGTGTTGCTGTTTGTGGTTTATGTTGTCTTCATACTGACTGTAGTGCACAGACAACGTCTCACGATCACCATGTCACTGTTAATCTGTCTGCATCACTGTTACTGGTTGCTAATCAAACAGTGTCTGGGTCTCTATTATTCGGCCCGGCCCATCACTTTATGTCCACTGATCCACGAACTTGATTTCTACGCCCGGTCCATTTTGTTGACTTTTTCCTTTGCTGGATTTTTGTTACCATTTTCCAAAATTGAGAACTCTGGACATGAACATTTTTGGAATGAACTGAAGCTTGTCCATCCGTCAGTCTGTTCAAGTTTAAGTGTCCCTGTTGGGAGGACTTGAGCACCATATTGAATTGATTGAGCCTGCTACAGCCCATATGACAGAGTTGATTTCCTAGGTCTAACCCGGTCCTGTCCATGGTCCACCTGTCCTCCGCAGAGATCTGCTGCAATTGTGTTGTTCTTAGATAGTTGTGTTTTTAATCGGCGGCGCTGAGGTCGAATGCAGTCTGATTGTATTAACTTGTACAGACGTTCTGTCAGTCGTACGTTAGTTAGTGTAAAAGCCCGTAGTTGTAGACCAGGCGGACTCTAGGTGTTTGTATGTTATATGTTCTAATGCGCAAAGTCGTTGCTGTGTGTGTATATAAAAGCAAACCTATATTTATGACTAGAACTTCGTCAGATTTAACAACCGAATTCATTTTTCTATCAAACAAAAATGAACATTTTTTACAAATTGTTCTGTGTGCTTATGTATAAACAGAATTGTGACAGTTGCCAAACTTCCACTATGAAGTCAAAAATTTTGGTCATATTCTTTCTTCGGTTTTGAGCGCGGTGCGTTTTACAACCAGTTGTGGTCTAACAGTGACTTAGCTTGTTTGAGTCAGTAGAAGCCGAGGGTAGTAGTGATGATTGACTGGTGTGTGTTGGCATTTTGTATTGTTAGTGGCTTATCCCAGATTTCATCAAGAGGGGTGGGGGTAAAGTCCCCTTCCATCCTTCCTCCCCTTTATTCTCTCTCTTCCATGGATTCTGGGACAGAGCCCCATTGAACGGGGTCCATAAGTATTACATTGGCAAAATATTGAAATTTAATAAGCCATTTGGCGCATTTTGTGACTTTTTTTCCAGCTGTACACTTTCGTTAACTCTATTTATACCGGCACTGAGGAGGCTGTGGCAGCTTGCCTCCATGTCGCGAATAGTTTGCGTGCGTGATTTTGCGTCGTCGGTGTTTGTTAGATGTTTTTACTGGTTGTTCGCCGGCCGTGAGTGATCATCGGCTGGCGTTATAGCACTGCCATGCCGTGCGTGCGTCTCACTGCCAGTTCATACAGCTGATCGTATCGTCGTCACTAGCTGAAATATCAGGTCTTACAACAGGCAGGTGTTTTATATTCGCGCGCCGTCTGTAGTGCTTTCGCCGTCACGTAGCTTTGTTTCTTGTTCTTAGCGCGCGGGTTTTGACACTACGAAGTGAGTGTACTGTCTGTCTGTCTGTGTGACAGCCGTTGCGTCACTGCCATGTTGCTGACATAGATCGTACTCTGAAAATGTTGAGAACGAAAATGCGGGACGTCGATAACAAAGGAAGTACAGAAATGGAAAATGTGGAAGCAGTGATTAGGATCGGGGAGTGCAGAAGACCGTTTGCTTCTGCTGGCTTGTTTCATGGTGTTATTTTCTATCCGTTCCGCATTTTCATTGAAGCATTTTCCCGGCGGTTTTACCGCATCCGATGAGATTGCTGGGCGTGCATTATTTACATAGCATTTATACCTGCGGCCGCTGAGCTGCTGCTGCTACTGGTGGTGGTTGGCTATACACATACACATACAGCTGCTGAGACGCCCGCCCACCTCGCTGCTGTCTTACGTATGCCAGCATTTACCGAAGACATGTGCAAGGTTATTGACAGCTCAGGGACGTGCGTGAGAAGCACTCGGATAGCACGAACATCCGCCGAGATGTCTGCCTTATAGTGCAACCATCTAGCGAATAATACTAAAGTATTGCTTTCCTACCGGAATGCACTATGGAAGTGAAAAATTGGAGCAGAATAGGGGAAGGGTCATCGAATTTTTGAACCCTTACTAAAGTCGTTCTTACTTTTCAAGCAGGGGCGTCATACTAACAATTTTGGGGCGCCCGAGCCCAGCCGACCTAGGTCTGAACGTTAGCCAAAACGTAAATGACCACAAAATCACATTTACTGTAATTTGTCAACACTCTGGAATGTTTTTCAGCTCAGCTATGAACGAATTTTGATGACATTTTGCACAGAATTTTGGGGCTTGAAAACTGCCCCCTTCCCTGAACTGCAAGAATCATCAGATCAGTTAGTCGGTCTGGACTCGTCGACTCTGTGCAAAGTTTAATCAGAATTCGTTCATAGCTTTTCGAGTAGGCCTACTTACGTGGAAAGTAAAATAGGCTTAAGTGATTGCATTACCTTCATCCTTTGGCTGAGGTACTAATGTTGTCACAACGATCGTTCTTGGTTTTCGCTTTTAACACAACTACGTTTATGGCTACAGCGTGTGTGCAAATGTTTGCGTTAAGCACTCGATTCCTTTTCACATTTCATAGGCATATTTTGCGTTGGAGGTCTGTGGGCTATTTTTCCAGTTTGTTGTACGTCTGCTAAAATAGCTAACTAATTACGCTCTCCTTAACAAAGCTCGTTTTTATTAAAATGCATTACGATGCGTTGTTTTTTTTCCATATACATGTAAAATATACAGTGCGATGTTTAGATTTTCGACGTATGTACAGTGTGTAACCGTGAGATATTTTATTTTACTGTAGATGCGAAACGTGTGTAATTGAATTTAGGCTCCGTTGCTGCAATTAACATCTCTGTGTGTGGGTGGCTGCTGACTCTC
>Ga0056124_1000416_pt1 | contig 13437 bp, 18 predicted proteins | sample WorMetHEROISLAND_2_FD_70069 | JGI IMG/M metagenome (GOLD analysis project Ga0056124, IMG submission 70069) | Marine gutless worms symbiont microbial communities from Max Planck institute for Marine Microbiology, Germany - Olavius sp. 4 HERON ISLAND | ecosystem: Host-associated > Annelida >... | reverse complement strand
AGGCCTTTGAACAGCTTTTCCCAACTCTGATCCACCGATTGCGGATTTGTTTGGTAGGTCCTGTACAACTGCTCAATATAATCGGATCCGACACCATCGAATAACTCTTCGATTTCAGCGTCTTCCCAACTTGTCATAAACCCTCAATATAGTTCTTACTACTTGATTATGGCAGGAATTAACCATAATAGCAATCATTTGACCAGATCATCCCCAGCGGTATCTTCTTATACCTTCCTTTTTTCTTCCATCTCCTTTAGGGCATAGTAATATTCGTAATCGATATCCTGTTTAAGAATTGGACGTGGGGTACGAAAACGATCCTCTACACGTGTGAAATGTTTCGCATCTTTTTTCTCTTCGAGATTCGCAGATACGTCTTCCGCATAGAAAGAGTAACGCAAGTACGACCAGATAGCATAGATGATAATCGAATAAAGGACGGTCGTCACAGTCAGCTCCAGACTAATGATGTCATGTCGGTAATCTTAAAGAGTAAAATCTTTAAAAAAAATTAACACACCGGATTTTCATTCGATATTTCCACAGTGCTTGTTTCAGCTGCAGATTTCCGATTCCGCTAGGATCCGGGCCTCTACATCCTCTTGCCTTTTTATCACGCTCTGGGCATAAGCAGGCATATCATTACCGTACCAACGAACAGTACAAAGAAAATTAAAGCCACCAAGATTAGAAATGACTCCTTTACCAAATCCTATAAGACTGTCAAACGCCCCTACCCCCCAACTTAGAGATCTTTCAGGTGGACGTTGCCTACAAGATAAATCGCCGTGGCCGTAAAATTTTACCGCTGCAAGCACACCCGTGATCTACCGAAGCATTTGCAAAATGGCATGGTCGCAATCGGCAACTTCGATGGCTATCACTTGGGGCACAGGGAAGTCATCACCCAGGCTCGTAAGACCGCGCAAAAGATGGATGCACCGCTTGGCCTTTTATGCTTTGACCCCCATCCGGTTAGCTATTTCAAGCCGAACAGCCCGTATTTCATGCTGACCACTTCGGAGCAGAGGGCCGCGCTATTGCGTGAAGATGGGGTTGATTTTCTTATTGAGCATCCCTTCGATCACGACCTGGTTCAGCTTTCACCCGAAGAATTCGTCGATGGAATTCTCTGCAGGCACTTGAAACCGCGTGCAGTTGCCACGGGTTTTAATTTCACCTTCGGCCATAAGCGTAGTGGCAATGTCGATGTCTTACGGACATTGTGTGAATCCCGCAAGATCCTGACTCTGGTGCAAGAGCCTTATAGCTTTGAAAGTCAGGTCGTTTCCTCATCGCTCATACGTCGCGCTCTTCGCGAAGGTCGGGTTGATGATGCAAGGGTGATGCTGAATCGCCCCTGGGCCATAGAAGGGAAAGTCATCCGTGGGGATCGCCGGGGTCACCGCCTGGGCTTTCCGACGGCCAATCTGGATCTTGGAGCCTATCTTCGTCCCCGTTACGGAGTTTATGTGGTTCGTGTCGACTGTTCCATGGGAAGGAACTTGCCGGCAATCGCCAATATCGGCATCAAGCCCAGCATCGGAGGAAAGCGAGAAGGGCTTGAGGTCCACTTGTTCGATTTCGATCAAGATCTCTACGACCAGAAGATAACGGTATATCTGATTGATTTCTTAAGGCCCGAGCAGCGTTTTGACGACCTGGAAGCTCTAAAGGCGCAGATCAAGAAGGACTGCGACCAAGCCAAGGACCGCCTTCTTACCAGCGCAGATAGCGACTACCAAGAATAGCTCCGACGACACACAATAACATGATTGAGCCATAATAATAGACAGCTATATATAAGATGTCGTCAATGTCGCAATGCAGAGCATAAGCTGTACCGGCCAGGCTCCCGGTAGCTAGGCCCGTGAGCGCCCCCAGGATCATAGGATCGGTTGATGCTGTTTTGGAAAGCCAAAGCCTCCAGCATAACCAAAGGCCAACCGCACCACCGATCAAAATTGTCATCACGCAGGATATGGCTGTACTGTCGGACAGGCTATGAGTCATCTCAGAAAAGCTGTTGTTTTGCGCTTGCACAATAAGCTGCCAGAGAAAAATAACATCCGCTCCAGCGAGTGGTAGAAAGTGCCATAGATTCAGGCGATATGTCGGACGCGAAAGCTTGGCGATAAGAAAGATGCTGCCCAAGAAGGCAACTAGAAATATCCCAAACTTCCAGTACATCGCACCGCTATCCATCGCCGGACCATAATCCGGACGTATCCCCCATAGCATCATGATGAACAAGATAGACAGCCCAAGCCCGATAAAACTGTAATTCCACAGCGTCCGGTCTCTTAGTCGGTTGACGGGCTTGAGTCCTTTAACCAGTTGATCGATGAAGATATCAGTCATCTTGTGCATTCTCCTGCGGAGTATTGATCTCCACCCCCATATCTTCGACGATGGTAGTCATCCGTCTTATGCCCCGATGAACCATGACCTTGACGGAAGATGGACTGCGCCCTGTCCGGCGGCAGACCTCCTCAACGCTCATTTCCTCAAGCTTGACCATCCTGATGATTTCGGCCTGGGTTTGAGGAATCAGATCCAGAAGCTTTTGAACATCATGCCGGCATCCAGCTTCGCGAGCATGCTGCACGTCTCCCAGGTCCGTATCCTGATTCTCTTCGCCTATGCTTTCACCCAGATTCCGTTCAGCGTAGGTCAGGTTCTTGCGCATATGGTCAATCCAGCGGTGGCGAGCGATTGCCGCAATCCACGGACCAAAACGATAATCAGGGTTGAATGTCTGTCTTTTTTCATGAACTGTCATCAATACATCCTGAACAAAATCCTCTATCAGAGCCTGGTGAATACGATTTGAGAAATAAGCCGTAAGCCACAGACGCAATTCCGTCAGTAACCTGCGGTATGCCTTACGATCTCCGGAAAGCGCCAAGCGCATCCATGGATCCCATTCATTGCTATTATACGAAGCCATCGCTAAGAAAGTTACACAAACTGTTCTTTTTTTCAATATCTGTGTAACCATTCACTTTAATAGGACGTATTAGTCTAGAGAATGGCGAAAGCCCTTCATTTAAAAACCAATAAAAAGGATTATCTATGAAAATCACCAAATTTGCTACAAACACCACAGCAGTTGCTGCGTTTGTTGCCGGAGCCGCCATGATGTCCGCGACCGAAGCCCAGGCCGCCAAGAAAAGTTATGAACGCTGTGCCGGTATTGTCAAAGCCGGTAAAAACGATTGCGCCGGACATAGCTGCGCTGCGAAAAAAGCCAAAGGGCATAATTGCGCCGCCAAGAAGGCCGTTGGCAATAACTGCGCTGCAAAAAAATCCAAGGAACATAATTGCGCCACCAAAAAAGTCAAGATGGCTATGCATAGCTGCGCCGGCCAATCAACGGTCGATGGCGCTCCGGGGGAATGGATCTATCTTCCCAAAGGGACCTGCGAAAAAATCGTTGGTGGGCGCGTTTTAAGCAAAGGTAAAAATTGAACCGATATCGATCTATCAGGAGCTCCCCCATGTCGCAGTCAGGCTTACGTAAAACGGGAATTGGCCTTCGTGCACCTCATATGGGGGAGCTTCTGGAATCCTCCATTGATATCGGATTTTTAGAAGCACATACGGAAAATTACTTTACTGCAGCACCAAGGCGGATGCTTGAGGACATTTCAAAACGCTATCCAGTCACGCTCCACGGGGTGGGTTTGTCGCTAGGGAGAGCCGACGGACTGGACCGAAATCACCTTCAACAAATCGCGTCGCTAGTCAGCGATATCAACCCCCTATTCGTTTCCGAGCATCTCAGCTGGAGCAGTTATCAACATGTGCATGTGCCGGACTTGCTTCCCGTCCCTTTTACCAATGAAGCTTTGAATGTTTTCGTAGATCATGTGCAGCAGTTCCAGGATGAAATCGGGCGTCAGGTTTTGATCGAAAACCCATCCAATTATCTGGCCTTTGCGCATACTGATTACTCTGAGCCTGAATTCCTGAACGCTTTAGTGGGACGCAGCGGCTGCGGCTTACTGCTTGATATTAACAATATCGCAGTCAGCGCCCACAATCTGGGGTATGATGCACAGGACTATATCGATCACATCGTCTCTGATAACCGCGTACAGCAATTCCATCTTGCTGGTTATCAAAGGCATGCCTTAGACGATGGGCAAGATGTATTGATAGATACGCACGGGGCCAAGGTCTATGATCATGTGTGGGATCTATACGCCTATGCACTTCGTCGATTTGGAGACACCCCGACCCTGATCGAATGGGACACGGATATCCCGGCTCTGACCGTCCTGCTTAAAGAGGCACAAAGAGCCGACGCGATAAGAAGAGCAATCCTGGAAGAAGAATATGCCGACATTGCGTGATATCCAGACGGCCATGCTCGACGATATTTTTAAGGGAACTGAACGAAGTGCTTCTTATCTGAAGCCACTTCCGGGGATGGAGGCCCGGCTCAAGATCTATATTGACAATACGACGCTTGGACTGACCGACATACTCGCCAATGCCTACCCTGTGGTGCAACGCCTGGTGGGAGATGATTTTTTTACGGTCCTGTCCCAAGCCTATCTAAGAGCGCACCCACAACCTTCGGGCAACCGCCATGATTTCGGAGCAGAGCTATCGGCTTTTTTAAACGATTATGAGCCAGCGGAGTCGCTTCCCTATTTGCCAGATATTGCTGCATTGGAATGGGCGCTTTTTTCCGCGATGCTAAGTCCGGACGCCCCAGTAATGACCTTTGATGCCCTACAGGATCAAATTCAGCAAAAAGAAGATCTTGTAATGGTGTTACATCCAAGCGTCCGGCTTCTATCACTAGATTATGATGTGTTGAGTATTTGGGGCGCACATCAAGAAGAGAAAGTCGGAAAAATTACTTTGATTGAAAAGCCTCAGGAATTACTCGTATGGCGAGATCAACAAGATACAGAACAAATCCAGGCGGGATCACCACCGTTTATGCGCTTTCTGAAAGCTTGCAGCGAGGGGCTTTCCCTGGAGGCGGCCATGATCCAAGGGTTTGAATCCGATGAAGAAAATGGAAAGAACCAAAACCTGCAGCATCAAAATCTGCAGCGCGAATTTGCATCAGCCATCAACAATGGCATATTTCAAGGAGGAATAGATGATTAAATCCCTATGGTCCTGGATCGCCTGTCTGTTGCGCATGGTCCATTGCGATGCAACATGGTTACAGTCCATAGCCCTTCTCGCATCCAGACTGTGGATTGCAAAAATCTTTTTCTCTTCTGGCCTGGTCAAGATTTCCAGTTGGGAGACAAGCCTGTTTCTGTTCGAAGATGAATACCAAGTCCCTCTTTTGCCGCCTGAGATTGCGGCCTATATGGCGACAGGAGCAGAACTTAGCCTCCCCATATTGCTTGTACTGGGCCTGCTTACGCCTTTTGCCGCCTTTGGGTTGATGATCATGACCCTGGTCATTGAGTTTTTCGTCTACCCCGGCACAACGGATCACTATCATTGGATGCTTCTGCTTGGGGTCTTGATGGTGTTTGGAAGCGGCAAGTTCGGCATAGATCACTGGTTACTAAAGCGATTTCCAGGATGCTCTTGAATTTTTGTGCATAAAGTTCCATATTGGACCGTATGAACAGAATAAAAACAGCTGTATTACTTGCGGGAATGACAGCCCTTTTCGGTTTTGTAGGGCTGGCAATCGGCGGCAAGGGGGGCATGATGATTGCCCTCCTGATCGCGCTTGCGATGAATCTCGCCTCTTACTGGTTTTCCGACAAAATAGTTTTGCGTATGCACCACGCCCAGCCGGCGCAAAATGGTCCCTTACACCATATGACACAGCGTCTGGCACAACGCGCTGGTCTACCGATGCCCAAAGTCTATATGATCGAAAGCCCTCAGCCCAACGCCTTTGCAACCGGGCGCAATCCAGACCATGCAGTAGTCGCCGTCAGTAGCGGACTTACGCGAATCTTGACCGAAAGAGAGATGGAAGGCGTCCTGGCCCATGAGCTTGCGCATGTAAAAAACCGCGACACCCTGACGATGACCGTCACGGCTGCGATTGCCGGTGCAATCTCCATGCTTGCCAATTTTGGCCTGTTTTTCGGTGGCGGTCAAAATGGACGGGGTAATTTGCTGACAAGCCTTTTGATCATGTTTCTAGCACCCATGGCAGCGATGCTGGTTCAGATGGCGATTTCCAGAACCCGTGAATATAGTGCCGATCGCCTGGGCGCAGAGATCTGCGGCGACCCCCATGCCCTAGCGGATGCCCTGGAAAAACTGGAAGCATCGGCAAAGCGAGTCCACAACCCCACAGCAGAAGACAATCCGGCAACGGCGCATATGTTCATTGTTAATCCGTTGCGCTCCGGCGGACGCGATAATCTCTTCTCAACCCACCCCAATACCGCCAATCGCATAGCTGCGCTTCGGGAAATGGCGGGCGGCGGCGGCAAGTCGGCTGCAAACAGGCCCAGGGGGCGTTCCAGACCGGTCTGGATGAACTAAAGCGGCCCTGGCACTCCCCTAGAACCCCGCCTGAAAAATTAGCGCGGAGCCAAGCGGACCGCCCCGTCGAGGCGGATAGTCTCACCATTGAGCATAGGATTTTCAATAATCGATCGCGCAAGCTGCGCATATTCGGACGGTTCTCCCAGACGGTTTGGAAAGGGAACCTGATTGCCGAGCGATTCGCGCACTTCCTCCGAAAGACCCATGAGCATCGGTGTCAGGAACAGCCCCGGTGCTATACTTACGACACGAATGCATTCGTCAGCCAGATCGCGTGCGATGGGAAGAGTCATACTGGCAGTGCCGCCTTTGGATGCGGAATAAGCTGCCTGTCCAATTTGACCGTCAAAAGCAGCAACCGAAGACGTATTGATGATTACGCCGCGCTCCTCCCCAACCGGCTCGGCTTTGCATAGGCGTGTCGACATTTGAGTGATGCAATTGAACGTGCCGATCAGGTTTACTGCGATCACCTTTGCAAAAGACGCAAGCGCGTGGTGTTTTCCTTTGCTCGTGGTCTTCTTGGCGATCAAAATGCCCGCGCAATTGACCAAAATGCGTGCCACGCCATGGGCGGATTCTGCTTCGTCCAGCCCGTCCCTGACATTTTCTTCATCGCTGACATCTACACGGACAAACTTTGCTCCTATTTCTGATGCATGCTTGGCCCCGATATCTTCGTTCATATCAAAAATCGTGACTTTCGCTCCTTGGTCGGCCAGCATACGCGCGGTCGCTCCCCCCAATCCCGAAGCGCCTCCAGTAACGACGGCTGCAATATCATTTATTTGCATTATTATCCTCTCTGTCCGTTGTTTCAGCTTTGTACCACTCACCTGATTGTCACCGCATGCGAGTACGGATTGGGCAGACAAGCGTAAGCTATATGCCATGTACCGATTATGCCATCTGTTTTTCTAAAAAGGAACCTCGCTTGTTTATTTACTTTCCAAAAAAGCAGGTTATCCATAGCAACTGCTAGCGATTATCTGGATTTTTCCGGCTGGTTTTTGGCATCCGGCCCAAGTTTAATCGCTTGCCTTCTCCTCCTTATGAAACTATCAGTTAGCCACATATGGCAAACCCTGAGCAGAGGGGGCATCCTTCTAATGACCTGTGTGTATCTGTGACAAAAAAGAAGGTGACACTTGTCCGCCATGCCAAGGCTTCCCCTATTACAGGAGGCATACGGGACTTCGACCGCCCGCTTACTGACAAGGGCGTGCGTCAGGCGCAACAGTGTGGAAGATTGCTCACTAAGCGGCACTTTAGTTACGACCGTGTTTTATGTTCATCATCCAGGCGAACATTGCAAACCTACGAAGAAATCCGGAGTTTCTTTTCGCAATTACCCGCGCAATTACCCGATTGTGACACGATCGATACACTCTATCACGCACCGGTAGAGAAGCTGGATCAACTACTTGCGCAACGGAATGACGAGGAATCGCACGTGATGATCATCGGGCACAATCCTGGCCTTGAGGATTATCTATTGGATCGTTGCGATGGGCCTGAAGACTATCATCTATGGCTTGATCAAGGATTCAAAACGGCTGGAATCGCAACTCTAGAGCTGCAATCCGATCGCTGGGCAGAGATTTATGGTTGTCGGCTTCATGTTCTTGATTATTTTCGTGGCAAAGGCTAGCGAAAGTCAAGGAGATCTGGACATCTGCAAGCAGGTTAGATAGTCTTGATTTATACCCATTGAAAGAGATGAGAGGCTCTTTTGTACCTATGACAGAAATTGTCACAAAAGATCAGTTAAAATGGGCGTTTGCGCGTGCGGCCGTTTTTTTCGTACCTTTGATCATGACGGTCGGGGTAATCTTTGGTCATTCAGAAGAACAGATGCGGTGGTTCGCCAATTTGGAATCCCCAAATTTCTTTCCGTCGAGTAGCTATCTGCCATGGATCTGGGCACTGATGTTTCTGATTCAGGGTATTGCCATCGCCATGATTTGGCAGGCACGGGGCAATCGTCTGCGAACAAGCGCGGTTTTGCTGTTCTTTATTCATTTTATCCTGACCCTGACCCTACCGAACCTGACGTTTGAGGCCCAAAGCCTGAGCCAAAGCTTCGTGGTTTGTTCAGCGCTTGCAGTTCTGCAGGTGGTTAACTGCATTGTGTTTTGGAAAATCCGCTCAGAAGCTGGAATCCTGATGGCACTATACCTGATCTGGTGGATCGTCATTAGCACGGCTTTATGGCAGATGCAGGACTTGAATCCGGATTCGGGATATCTACCGAGCAATACCGTTACTTTTGGATAAGGATTTAGACAGTTATCATGCATATAAGAAACCGCAATCTGGATGATCTGGCCCATCTTGCCAATGGATTTGCAGGCTTGATGGTTGGTGTGCGTCAGGAGGTCGGCTGTGCCGCCCGAGGGCATCTGAACCGGATGGTGAAATCTCTCCAGCAGGACCAGGATTCGCGCGAAGAAGAGTTGGAAGCCTTACGCCTGATGGCTTCCCGGGCGCGGGAAGAAAACGATCTTCTACGTCAAAGGGTCGAAGCACTGGAGAAGAAGCTGTCCGGACGCCAGAAGAAAAAAAGCTAGGACCAGACTTGTCCGCCCTACTATCCGACCGTTGCCGTTTTTTGATCGTTGAAGCGCGCTTTTATGATGGATTGGCCGATGCTTTGCTGGCCGGCGCTAAGGCCGAACTGGAAAAGCAGGGTATCTCTTATGATGTCATCACTGTGCCCGGCGCGCTGGAAATTCCTGGTGCAATAGCCCTTGTCGCTGAGACCGGTCTTTATGACGGATTCGTAGCGCTAGGCTGTGTGATACGCGGGGAGACCAGCCATTATGACATCGTCAGCGGAGAAAGTGCGCGGGGTATTATGGACCTGACCATATTAAAGCGCCTGGCGATCGGCAATGGAATCATCACCTGTGAAAACGAACAGCAAGCCTGGGCGCGGGCACAGACCGGACGGATGGATAAAGGCGGCCAAGCCGCTAAAGCAGCGATTGCGCTTACGCGTCTGAATCAGGACTTTCATCGTGATAAAAGCAATGAGCGAGGGACGTGATGTCTGCATCAGCCAACGCATATCACGGTCGCCGCCTTGCCAGACTAGCAGCAGTACAGGGGCTTTACGCCTGCTCTGTAGGCCATATTTCACGCGACGATCTACTGGATAAACACCGTCTTTACTGGCAGAGCCATGAGATGGACGGTTTGTCGTTTGAAAATATGGATCAAGATTTTTTCCGCTCGCTGGCAGGGGGAGTCTATGATCACAGTTCAGACCTCAATACACATATTGCCGCCCATCTGGCCCCCGGCTGGAAAATGGATCGACTGGAGCTTGTGGTCGCCCATATCCTGCGCTGCGCATTGTGGGAATTACAGGAACTGGATGATGTCCCGACAAGAACGATATTGAACGAATATCTTGAAATCGCCCACGGCTTTTGCTCACCGCAAAATGTCTCCTTCATAAACGGCCTACTGGACCAGATCGCACGAGAGATGAGAAAACTCGACGATAACAACAAGTCAGAACCTGCCCCGAAAGATCATCCGGCATCATCCAGAAACCATGAAAGAGCGTGAAGCAATCACCAGACTGTTCATGCCTATCGCCACCGGGCGAGAGGCCCTGGGCCTGAAAGATGATGCAGCGCTGGTTGTGCCACCACCAGGGGAAGCGCTTGTCCTCTCCAAGGATATGTTGAGCGAATCCGTACACTTTCTTGAAGATACAGCCCCACAATCTCTGGCGTTAAAACTGCTAGCGGTGAATTATTCGGATTTGGCGGCCATGGGAGCCTATCCGTTTGCTGTGCTTGTTGGTTTGGGTTTGACCGATAAGCAGGATATGCCCTGGCTAGAATCCTTTGCATCCGGCCTGAGCCAGGGGCTGGAGCGATGGGGCGGAGCATTATGGGGCGGCGATACGATTCTGATGAAAGGCCCCCTGACTCTGAGCGCGACCGTGGTCGGACGCGTCCCAGAAGGAATGGCTCTACCAAGATGCAGCGCACGACCCGGTGATGATCTTTATGTCAGCGGACAAATCGGGGGAGCGATGGCCGGACTTTGCCATCTTCGACAACCTGAAAATGTCAACAGCGAGGCAGCCGCGACCTTGGTCGATACTTATCTTCATCCGCAACCGCGCCTAGGCCTGGGCTGCGCGCTACGTGGAGTTGCACATTCCTGCACCGACGTGTCGGATGGCCTGATTGCCGATATTGGGCAGATTGTCCTGACAAATGGGCTCTCTGCCCAACTTTGGCTTGATAAAGTGCCGCTGCCTGAAGGGCTTAATGCATTTTATGGAATGGATCCGCTCCAGACAAGGCTACGAGCGGTGACAGGCGGTGATGATTATGAACTGTTATTTACCGCCGCTGTTAATAAAAGAGGACAGATTTCAGGACTTTCTAAAGAATTGGATGTTAGTGTGACGCGTATCGGGACGATTGCTGAAGGATCAACGGTGGAGATCAGCTATGATCCAGGGTCAGGAATTCGCAAAGAAATTCACCTGGAAGATTTCGGCCTTTCTCCGGGCTATGAGCATGGGTAGACATCATGAGCGACCAAGATGACAGCAAAGAAAAAGTCAAGGCCAAACGGTCTCCTTTAGTCATTATCTTACCAATCGTGACCCTGCTGATCGGCGCTGGAGGCGCCAGCGGCTATTTCCTGTTCCTGGCACCAGAAAAGGACGGGAAAGAGGACCAGGCACTAGCGGAAGACGAGGATCCTGAATCCGGGGACGGGGGCTCCCTTTTCAACAAGGACGGTAAGGATAAACACTCATTCGTCAAGATCGATACGATTACCCTTCCCCTGATAGTCCCAGACGGTCGCGTACGCAATTATGTCAATTTCAAGATGACGCTGGAAACCGGCGAGGACGATGCCATCTACTTAACCAACAATATCCCGCGAATCCGCCATGCGATTATCCAGGCAACATCCGCGAACGAAGTCTCTGGCAACGGCCACCTAAGTCAACTTGATTATGATAAATTCAGCAAGCTATTGACCAAAGCCATCAATAAAAAAATGGGTGGAAACTACGTCTATCGCGTAAATATCGTCTCAGTAATGAAGAATTGACCGGGGACATTCACTCTCCAGATTTCGCTTGCCAAATTTCGCTTGATGACCAGATGGGCATTTGCTAGAGCTTCAAAGCCTTACAGCCTTTTCTTTGGAAGCAGGATCGTGCGGTCGTGGCGGAATTGGTAGACGCGCAGCGTTGAGGTCGCTGTGGGGCTTAAACCCCCGTGGAAGTTCGAGTCTTCTCGACCGCACCAAGCCTTCGTACATATCATAATAACATCAAGCCCTCGCATAACCAAACGCACGGTCGGGAAACCGAAAAACCCCACCTACGACCTGATATCCAGCAAAAAAATGAGCTTGCCTCCCTGGTGATTATAACGCAGAATTATTGGCCTCTCACCTGAAAAACAGATGCATACAGGATAATTGGATGCTTGAGATTGACCTCACCTACACGATAGCCGGAGCTGTAACCGGTTTCCTTGTCGGATTTACCGGTGTAGGCGGAGGAGCACTCATGACACCGATTTTGGTCCTCCTGTTTGGAATAGCACCGACGACTGCCGTTGCAACCGACCTCTGGTTTGCAGCCGTAACCAAGATTGTCGGCGCGCGCAGCCATCATGCAGCCGGCAATGTTGACTGGAAGGTCGCATCCCGATTATGGCTTGGAAGCATTCCGCTGGCGCTTGCAACCGTATTACTGATTAGCTTCTACAGTGATATGGTCAAACTCGATTGGTTGACCGGGGCCATTGGCTTTGTTGTGATCGTTACTGGCCTGTTTTTACTGTTCGTACCACAAGTGTTGAAAAATGCGACACAGACTCACTTGACCGAAGAAGAGGGGTTTCAAAAAAATCTGGCGGCCATCACGGTGATAGCCGGCGGCTTTCTGGGATGCTGCGTCGCCCTGACTTCGATCGGAGCAGGCGCCTTCGGCACCGTGATCATGATTTATCTCTATCCCAGAAGCATGACCCCCCACCGCCTGGTCGCAACCGATATCGTCCATGCGATTCCGTTGGCGATTGCCGCAGGAATCGGTTATTTGTTCGCAGGTCTTATCGATTACTGGATGCTGTTTAGTCTGCTGCTGGGGTCTATCCCGGCGGTAATTCTCGGCAGTAAGCTTGCGCTTAACACGTCAGGAACCTGGATCCGAATCGGCCTGGCGATCATCCTGATTCTGGTTGGGCTCAAGGCGCTATCCAGTCTGTAACGACAAAGCCACTCACTGCCCCTGTCCGCTAGGACGCTCAACCAACCTTACGGCGATCTTCTTCCGCCATACCGTCAATCAGGCTTTCCAATTGTTTTTCGTAAGCATAAACAGCCGGGCGCTGATTAGACAAATCAATATCGGGAGCAAATGCACCTTCCGTCCGGGGCTTCTTCAGCGCGACCATCAACCCCTTGATCGGATGCGACAAAATGGCATTGACAGCCGTTGGCTCAAAACCCGAATGCACCATACAGTCAGCACATTTTTCATAACGTCCAACGCCATAACTGTCCCAATCAGTTGTCTCAATCAGCTCTTTGTAGGTTTTTGCATAGCCCTCGCCCAGGAGGTAGCACGGACGCTGCCAGCCGAATAGCGTCCTGGTGGGAAGCCCCCAGGGGGTGCATTCAAAACTCTGGTTGCCGGCAAGAAAGTCAAGGAACAAAGGCGACTGATTGAAGACCCATTTGCTGGCACGTTCCTTCATCTTGCGAAAAATAGACCGAAACAGCTCCCGGGTTTGTTGTCGGTTAAGAAAGTGATCCTGAATAGGCGCGCGCTCATAGGCATAGCCTGGGCTCATCATAATTGCCTCAACCCCAAGATCCTGAACAAAATCAAAAAAATCAGCGATTTTCTCAGGATCAGAATTGTTGAAAAAGGTACAATTGATC
>Ga0056124_1000415_pt1 | contig 13437 bp, 8 predicted proteins | sample WorMetHEROISLAND_2_FD_70069 | JGI IMG/M metagenome (GOLD analysis project Ga0056124, IMG submission 70069) | Marine gutless worms symbiont microbial communities from Max Planck institute for Marine Microbiology, Germany - Olavius sp. 4 HERON ISLAND | ecosystem: Host-associated > Annelida >... | reverse complement strand
GGTCGCAGACTGTCCAGCGCTTTGAACACTTGCCAATCGCACACGAGTGCAGTTTGCATGGTAGTGGTGGTCAGCATGGTCGGTTGCTTGCTGGCCGCGGCGGTGTAGTTGTTGTCCGTAGAGATGGCCGCGTAATGATCGTTCAACGTCTCAGCGGTTACTCCATCCACGCTGGCTACATTCGGCTGACGGCCGGTCAACTGCCGGACTGCTGCCCACATGCTTTTTTGCATCCGTCTTGCCGTCAAACCTGGCCAACCGTCTCTTGCACCGTAGTTGTATGGCAGTACCGATCCTCTCTGCCAGAGCTCCAGCTAATTCTTCCAATTGTCCGGTCCGCATCAGTCGGTTTTTACGGCGCAGCATAGCTTTTATGGCCGCGGCGTGATATGCGCCGGGTCCCTCGACGTCTACTGGCTGATGGTGGTCTCCGTGTGGAACTGATGAAGAAGACTAATTAGCGCAGAGGAATAGAAGTGATCAAATTCCGCCTGGGCGTTGATGGACGGGTCTCAGCTAGCGGTCGGTTGAGGATTGGTGAAGTCGAAGCTTTCTGTATGCCTATACTTCAGGAACTGAGCGTGCTGCGCTGGTGTGTGACGCCTAAATCTGCGCTCGATCCCCGAGACCCCGACTAGTGGCAGAGCACCATGAGATCTGTCTGGAAAGGCAACAACTGCTTTATGATCACTTCTGACAATAGGCATCACATCCGGATGACACTACATAATAAGGACTAGAGACAATTATACCCGATCTAAGATGTTTGCGCCCCTGGTTGGCTGATAAATAATCTGTATGAGACCTCTTCGTTCAATGATGTCTTGGTCGGATAACTGATTTAAGTCCCCCGCCACGACGATGTCAGCGAGCGGGAAATCATAGCTGATCTGCGACACGCACGAGTCCATGCGAGGATCGAGTCCTTCTGTTTGGTAGGTCGTCTCGTCCTCCTCTGATTGTACACACTGGAGGCACCCATGTTCGGGGAACCCCATTTGTCAACGGGTGTTATCGTTTGCGGATTACTGATCACTTTATGTAGAATATTTGGTATTTTCAAGACCGGGCCCGGGGCAGCCAGTTGGACGGTGGGACCACGCTGAAGTAGGGGCCTGATTCAGTTTTACAGTTTTACTCAGTTTTACACACAACCTGCGTTTGCTTTTAGCTACTCTACGGTAAACATTGACATGACGTCATTGAAGTTAACTGTGTGTTTGTGAGAATAATGTAGTTTTGTCGCAACTAAGCTCTACTAAAAGCAAACATATTGATTGTCCCAGTAAAGAAACATCTCGCCGAGTTTGTGTACATATTTATTTGTTAGAGAAATATTTGCGTCATTAACTGCGAGGATAAAATATCGGCCGCTAGACATTAACATATCGCAGGCTGTGTGTAATGTTGATAAAACAGCTGTCAAACGGACATTGACAAGTGATATAAGCAAGCAGTGCTGAAATCACGCTGCTGTAGACTGCAGCACTGACTAGCAATATGCTGATTGATCTGCTGCTTAGCTGTTGATATTTTTAGGCATGTCGTAATTCCAACTCACCGAAGTGCAAGAGCTAATGCTAACCCGATCCCTAACCTTAACGCCAGTGATAGTCATTAGAGAACTACTACACGATATGCAGACGATCTACGCTAACAGTCTGGGTAGTAGTTGGATTCAATCCTTGATTGTTGATGTTGGTTCCATAAATTCACTAGGCCTACATTATTGTGTGGAATGTGCCAATTTGCAGAGCTGAGAAACTAGTTTGTATGATGATAACCAAAGTGAGTGTAGTCTACGTTTTGTATGCTTTTAATGATAGAAATAAGATTGGCTGTATTAATGTGTGTGGCAGCATTTGAACAAAGGTGTTTCAAGAGATGGCGGATGACAAGCCATTTGAGTGCACACAGCCTGGATGTGGCATGGTTTGTAAACTCACTTTCATTTACAACATTTGGTGTTGTTTATGTAGACCTTGAAAATAATGTTTAGTAAACGTTGTGATAAGGACTGACATCTATATGCAATTGTGCCAAGAGAATTTGCATTCTGATAGTCTTGTCTCTCTGTTTGTTTTAGAGGTGCACCGATAATGCTTTAGCCGATTATCGGCGCCAAATAATCGGTCGATTATCGGCCGATTACTGATTGTTTATTTTCGGGACGCATCTTCGTTCAATAAAAGTCATATTGTAATGATTGTGAGGTTACAATGGTACGATCGTAGATTGCTAACACTCCTGCCGTAGTTTCACTAGTTTGTAGTTTATAGTTACGGCCCGGCCCAGCCCATTCCTGTATTTAGTGGCCTATGTAAAATAAATAATAGCAAATAAAACAAATTGACCGATGCCGATTGTCAAATGGCCGATGCCGATTATGGGCAAACTGGCCGATAATCAGCTGATACCGATTATCGGCCGATAATTGGTGCACCTCTAGTTTGTTTCACTGTACATTTCATTCTGTCTCATACTGGCTTGTGTCCTACATTATGTGTGCAGTGTGCAGATATCTATGTGATTAGTATGACAAGTAGACATGTACACATTGTTATCAGTGTCTTGGCAGTCTGCAGTCCAGTTGTTGTGCTCTGTTCAACTTTGTACTGCATACTGACAGACACTTGACATTCACTTCTGCACATAACATTTAGATGTTTACTAATGAACATTGAACATGCAGCAGTTATGTTTGCTTGTGAGTTGTAAATACACTGTGTCCCGGATAAAATAAAGCCACTTATGTTTTTTTGATGACTGTGGCAAATGTGGTTCGATTTTAACAATTCTTTTATTTTTGCACTCAGTGATAAACTGCAGAAAAGGTCCATGCAAATGCAGCCACCTTACCTCATATCTGTTGCTGCACTACCTTGTTAAATTTGAATATTTAACTGTGCCCCTTTACAGCAGCTGTTCCATATAAAAATAATGGAAAATTGCTATTTACAGTGAATATTTATCATGGTTGCTAATTTTTTGGTTTATGTGTTTATTTCCAAAATGTCGGCTCTTAACAAGTGCACATACTTCCAGTCATGCACGCATGCCACTGGTTAATGGATGGCATCAAATGTCAATGGTGCATTTTTTAATGCTGCACCAAACATTCAGCAGGTGATGGCACAAAATATTGCAGTCACATTAAATGACATCAGCAGGACATGGAAAAAATAATTAACTTAAAAGTAAATTCGTTTATCAAAAATGCCTCAAAATTTATAACAGTGACATGAAATTAACGTTTGACATTGAGGACTATAGCTATCATAAATGAAAAGTAGTACAGTTGAACATTCAAATTTCACAAGGTAGTGTGGTAACAGATATGCGGTGAGGTGGCAGCGTTTGCTCCTGTCTCTTCTGCAGTTTATCACTAAGTGCAAAATTGAAAGAATTGTTTAAATTGGACCACATTTGCCAAAGTTATCATAAAAATTGAAGTGGCTTTGTTTTATCGGGGACATGGCGTAGTTATAATGTCTGCTGTTACAGAGGTTTACGAATGAAGATCACTTGAGTGTACATCAAGCCAAGCATGAGATGTCTTTATCACTAACATCAGGCACAACGCGTGGAACTGGCATTGTTACATTTGTCGGTCAGTAACTCATCTACCATGGCTGGATATCATGCCTTGAACTTGAACTCTGTTGTCATTTCATTAGTACATGTGAAAGTAACTGAATTAGCTCTTGAACTAAAGTTGTTATCATCAGTAACTAAGCAAACAAATAGTGCCATGATGCATAGGATTCAGTAGCATCAAACTCAGTATCATTCCCAGAGACAACTTTGATTCATTTGATCCACCGTCTGAAGTAGAAAGCTTATGGAATTCACAATTGTCTTTAAACCTGCTTGTCTGCACAAGCCAATCGTATGTATTAACAGTCACACATTGGAAAGGTAAACATCGAACTCTCTTCTCTCTTGTTTGTCTGAGAAGTTAATTTCAAGTATGGCCACTAATCCTGGCACATGTTATTAGCAAACTGAACCCAGGCCAAGCCAGTGAGTGCACACTGTAAACAAAAAGGGACAGTGTCTGAAATTGAAAGATGTAACAGTAAACATACTTTTTTGTAACTAGAGTTGAAATGTGTGACCTAACCTTAGTTTACTTACATGTGTTGAGTTAGGCAGGAAACTGATCAGTTTTAGATGTTAGTGTAGCCGGTAGGTACTGTAGCGTGTGAATGTGCAGCGGATCAGACGCCGACGCCGTCCAAGTTTCTGCGCAACTGCGAGGAGATGGGCCTTTTCCACGAACTGTCAAAAAACCCGTTTGAGGAGGCGTTCAAGAAGGCGTCGGAGGAAAGCAAGAACTTGGAATTGAATGAGGTCAGTGTCGGAATTGTTCGTTTTTACTTACTTGAACTTAGTTCTTGTTGTTTGTAGTTTATTGGTTATCACAGCAGTGTTTGTTGTTACATGGATCATGTTTGATTGTTCTGCAGCTGTCACATGACAGGCATTGCCCGTCCGTCCATCTGTTTTCTGTGTCATACGCGCTCCTAATTCAAAAGCAGAAAGGCACAGATAAACGAAGTTGGTGTGACCGTTTTCGAGTACAGGAGTAACCATTGTGCTCATTTTCAGTTTACAAGGTCATAGGTCAGGGCTGTGGTTAAGGTTAGGGTTGTGCAGGTCTAGGTGGATGGCTGCATAATATGCTGTCACTGGGCCGACATATATATGTAAGTTTGTGCTTGTTGTGTAGCGACATTCAAGTGTAGCTGCAGTGGCTGAAACAGATAATGTTGATGCAAGTGGGACTGCTGCAACACTGAATACACCAACTCCGAGCATCATAGAGTGTCTGCTGGTCAGTTGTAGTAGTAGTAGTAGTAGTAGTAGTAGCTGTAGTAGTAGTAGTAGTAGTAGTAGTAGTAGTAGTAGTAGTAGTAGTAGCTGTAGTAGTAGCTGTAGCAGTAGCAGCAGATGTAGTATAAATATTTGTTTGAGAAAGATGTGGTATGTTCATACAGTTAGTCCTTATTGATAGCTGGTTGATGGTCTGTCACTGTCTCTCTCTCCACGACCCTTCATGATTTGGCATCCAACATGTTGATGTTTCAAACAGCTACTTATCATTTTCCCGTGTGCCAGTGTATGCAAAGCATTAGAGGTTTTCACTAGAGATGTGCCAAAGGTCAGATTGTACTATTCGGGTGAATCCGAATATTTGGCCGTCATCACCGAACAAGTACTGAATGTTTGGCCAAACCGATTGAAGGTTGTCTCTGCTGGCAGAATGGAGATGCATAATGATTTATTAAAATTTTTATGCATAAAAAGTGTCACGCCTAACTTCAGCTCCAGCATATAGTGGCAGAAAGCATGTGTTGCATAATCTCGGTGGAAAAATCGTCACTGTAATTAATGCATCTTAATTAGAATTATACAATGTAGTGCCGTGAACGCACATTGATATACTTGTTGTCATTCATATCCAGTATTTAACAATTTATACTTTATAAATGTAAATTGTCTTCGTCCATCTTGCATGCAGTTCACTGTTTACTCCAATCCAGTGTCCCAGTGTCCAGTGCCTCCATGAATTGTTCTGCTCCATGTTCAGCATTCTGATAGCATGCATGCAAGTTTAAATTTCTTCCCAACTTACCAAAATATGGATCATCAAATTCAGGCCGTCAAAATCTGTGCCACTGATTAAACAATAAACATATCAAATGACTGCGTTTATAAAGGCATCAGCCATCAATAACGTGATCATCATTCTGAAGTCTCAATCACTGCAAAATGACTCTTCATTTGAACAGTGCATTGCAATGATTGCAATTTGCTGTTGTTTGTAATTAACGACTGCAGTAGATGATGTAGTTTAGAATGTAGATTCCACTCTTCTTCACTAGTGCTACTCGTCGTAATAAATGTGTTATTAAAAATTAACTACGGTTTTTTTGCTAATTTGTCAGTCAAGATTTAAGGTTACTTCTAGACTTTTTTTCAGTGGGGAATAGAGATAAAGGCACCAAGCACTGGCAAGCAGGCAGAGGCATTGGGCAGGGGCAAGTCGGTGGGCTGTGGAAATGGTAACAGTTAAAATTGCTTACTACTAGTGAGTCATGCCACGACATAATTCAACTATCTAACTTGTTCAGTGTTCATTGTATAATGGTAACTTTTACGAATTTTGATTGATGCTAAATCAACTGCTAATAAACAAATGCTAACTAAATTCAGACAATCTAATGTACTTGAGATGTACTAGAAAAATAAGCGTGAAAAGTGGTAATGTATTGTACAATCTTGTACGCGCAAGAAGAACAATGCTGAATAGCACCAAAGTGCAGCCAAACTTTGGCCGAATAGCACGATGTTGACGAGCCGAGCAGAATCCTTCGGCCCACCTCTAGTTTTCACCTCCATGCTTTGTATAAGTTTTTGTCTTTTGTACTTAGTTGCATTTGGACATGCCGGCCCATCTACTTGGAATGCTCTTCTGAACAATCTTAAGTGCATACGTACACACTTTGTCTACTTTTAGGCGCCAGCTCAGGACATTTCTATACTTGTTTCACTAGCGTGTTTGACATTATTTACTCTTAGCACGCTATGTCAATCACCTACTTACTTAATTAGTTACTTAGTTACTTGGTTGACTGTTTGTGGATGCAAGGAAGTAATAAAGCCGACGTCGAAGGCAGCAAATATGACAGCTGGAGACAAAGCTGATGTTCACAGCGAGACATCATCATCATCAGCAGCAGCAGCAGCAGCAGCAGCAGCAGTTGTTGATTCCAAGCCTCAGCTAATACCGCTGCCTGGACCTAGCATAGAGACAGGATCCACCATAGATAAGATTGTATCATTGTCGTCATCTTCGACTGTGCCTGTGCCAGTAAGTTGTGTTGCATGGCTGCTAAATTCCTGCCTAGTTTACGAACTAAGGTTAAATCTATGATCATAGGACATTATGAGATTCATTCTGGAGATAAGTTTTGCTGCTTATTAGCATTTTTTGTTCTAGGAATAAAATAATATTCCCACTTGGTGGTCTTTGTAAACAAGTACCTGATTGGTTAACATGGTTAGGTGACTTGGTATGGCGAGACAGACAGTTGTTTTATCGTTTGGTCATCACAGAGTTGCTACGTAGCGAATGATGGCAGATTCAGAATGCTGTTTACAATGTTATAATAGCTCTATACTTTGCAACAATAGCCATAAAATGTACGTGTAGTTTTGGTAATGTATCTAAATAACAAAATAAAATAAAATGTACATTAAATATCTTTTCACAAGTTAGTGCAATGACATTAAAAATCTTTGTTTTATTTATCAGTTTAAGTGGAATTTCGTACTGATATGAATCGGAAGCTAAAAAGGTTATTCCAAGATTTTTCATGATTAATGCTGGGGTAACTTTGGGCAAGTTATTCCGAGATCTGATGTTACTAAAACTCTGCTGTTTCTTGTTCCAGGAATAACTTGAGATTCTTGGAATATATGTGACTGATGACACCAAGCATCAGTGTGGTGGCAATATTGTTTACTTGGCAAAGGCAAATGTTGCTAGTTTTTGACAGAGGCTTGGTGCATCCACTCTCTGGCGGAGTGTGAAGCGCTGTGAGAGGTGCACCGATTATCAGCCGATTATCGGCAAACTGCCGATAATCAGTATCAGCCATTTCACAATCGGCATCGGCCAACGGCCGATAATTGGCCGATTATTTGTTTTAGTAAGCAAAACGACAAAAAATGCTTTTAACTGCAGTTCACATTGATGACAATGAGGTAACTAATGACTCAGTAATCAGTCACGTATCATCTACAAACTAGTGAAACTACGGCAGGAGTGTTACCAATCTACGATCGTACCATTGTGACTTCACAATCATTACAATATGACTTTTATTGAACGAAGATGCATCCTGAAATAAACAATCGGTAATCGGCCGATTATTTGGCGCCGATAATCGGCCAAAGCATTATTGGTGAAGAGTGAAGAGCTTGTTGCTGTGTGATACATGACAGATGCGTGGCAGTACTGAGCTAGTGTCATCCCAGCAGCAGCAGCAGCAGCAAGGAGCTGATAGGCAGAGTTCATCAGTCACTGACAGTTCTTCACAGAATCACATCATGTCAGTGTCACAGTATCACTCATCGTTCATTAGTACTACACTACTCGTAATACATACAGTCATTTTTTTTTAATTTAATGCATGTATACTGTATCAATTAGGGTAGTTGTTTGTGCTTATTTGGAGCCTTTCAGTCCCAGTTTGCTGCTACTCGTGGTGAAATACCTGAGAATGTCAGTGCTGAATGAAAGAATAAATAAATGAATGAATAAGTAAGTAAATAAGAAGTAGGAGCTTCAAGTTTACAACTAGAACGGGATGTACTACAGCCAGAGCAGCTACAGACTGGCAGACTTCTGTCTGAGACCAAAAATGCAAGTAAATAAATAAATACAGCTATCTAGGCAATAGCTGATATTCATTTACGGTGCAGACTGACTTGAAATTAACTGATAGTAGATGCACCGCCCATCTGTCCACGTTGTGGCAGAATAGGCAGGCACCTGAACATTTACTTTCGTCGTGTCACAAGATCCGAAGCATTTAGTTGAATATACCGATGCCTCGGTGTGTTTCATGACCACGTGAAGCTGTTTCTTTGGCGGCGTTTGCCTGCATGTTTAGCTAGTTTCCTGCTAATTCTCAATCTCCACAGATTCCTATCTTTGAGCATCCCACAGGACAGACCAAAACTCTCGATATCCACTCTGATGCAATGCCACCAAGTCATCCTCAGTCTCATCAGCATACGTTATTTGACCCAGTCTGAATTATCTTTTCGTTCAACAGCTGTCAAAACAACCGTGATCAAACGATGTCGTATTCATGCTTTTGTAGGACAGCTAAATATTGTATAATGCTGATGACTTACTGACGTCATTGTGGTGATGATTTCTTTGTGGCAGATTTCTCAGAGAGTGAAATAGTGTCGACAGTCGATCAGTGTTTAGTGAAGTTCTGCCAGAAACTCGGTGTTCTGCTGGTTTTTTTTGACTCGACGTGTCTTTTTGTACTTGTACTCGTATTGCACTTCGGTCTGTCAGTTTGGTGCTAGAGGTTAACACGTTCGTCTCAACCAACAAAGTTGCTTTACGCTGGGTTCGGTATGTACCTGGCTGGATGGGTGACTAACTGCCTGTGGACAGGTAAACCATTACAGTATATAATGAACCAGCCGGTCACCCAGGGCGGACTTGTGTGGTTGTTTTCGTTACAGCAGCGTGACATCGGCTGGTGATGGAGCCAGCAAGCTGTACTACATTGAGCTGATGGTGCAGTCCGCTTCCGGGGAACTGCTGCCTGTCAAAATACCAGCAACCATAGCAGCTCAGCAGCAGCAGCAGCAGCAGCAGCAGCAGCCGGTCAAAACCATTCATCCGTCATCACCGTCTGCGTCATTACCTGCCACTGTATCATCGTCATCATCATCATCATGTCTTGTCTCTGATGTGAAAGATGTCATCAAGCTCAGTTCATCAAGTGCTGTCACTTCACCAGCAATCACGCTAGCCACAAAGCAGGTCAGATTCTATTTTCAGTTATTAATAATTTAAGGTGTAGAAATATTAAGTGTTGCTTATTTGCTTGCGCTGGGAGTTGTGCATTTGTGCAGCTGTCCCAGTAGGTGGTCTTGTCTGTCCATCTGTCTGTGTGTCTTGTACGGGTGCATAACTCGAGAACAAAAAGGGCATAGAAAGACCAAAATTGGCGTGAACGTTCCCCACGGCGGGAGTAACCAGTGTGCCAATTTTCAGCTCAGCAGGTCAACAGTCGAGGTTAAGCTTAGTCTTGCACAGCTCTGTGTGAATGGCCGCACAAAACGCCGTCACTGGGCCGATAGATGTTTCTGTAGTTAAACGAAGCATTGTGCTGCTGCTGTTGTTGTTGCTAGAGGTTGAAGGCAGCTATACAGCAGAACGTTCAGGCGGGAGTTCTACACAGCAACATGAAGGTCATGTCAGACGCTGTTGATTGGGTCACAGCCAACCAATCAGCATCTACGGCCCAATCATCCAACCAATCAGCACTGTCTACTGTCAGTGCGAACCAGTCGGTGATGTCCGGTCGGTCGTCGGTCAGCCCCGGTAGTTCGTCAGCTCTCAGCAGCGGATCTCGGTCACAGTCCGCTCATTCCGTCTGCATTCCGCGGACCACATCGACCGTGATCCGCATTCCGGGACAAGAGATCCAGCTACAGGACGCCGACACCTCCACTCCACCGTGAGTGTATACTGCTCTGTCGTCATGTCTACACAAGTTCATAAGACGGCAGCTGCTTACGTGAGTCAGATTCGTGAACACAAGTACTTTGCTATCTCGGACGTGGCAGCTGATTGGCATGAGATAATGATACCGCAGTGCATCATGCGGCCATCCATTGCCCGCGTCAGCAAACAGTTGAACGCACGATGCAGCCAGCAGACATACCACCGCCCCAATCACCCACATTAGGCCTTTACCTCGTATGCCGTAAGCTACTGCTCATTTCCCATCCTGCTGTAGTGGGAGGCTGAGTTGACCTGAGCACACAGAAGGTGTAAATGGCCCACAATGAGATTTGAACTGCGAGCTGAAAGTTACAAGTCTGCTACTCTGACCACTAGACAACTTGCACCTCCAGTAACATGAGTGAGAATATCTTGCTCAGAGTTCATCAGTCAGTCAATCCGGGATTTTTAAAGTGGCCGAAGTAATACGAACTACTGCTAGGTCCACTGGAGAGAGGTTAGGTGAAGTCCAGTCCGGCGAATAATCAGAAAAAGAATTTGGCAAACAGGTGAGTTTTAAGTCGCTGACGGAAGGTGGATAACGATTCAGCTGAAGTCACGTCGTCTGGTAGATCGTTCCATGTCCGTGGGCCGACAACCGGGAAAACCCGGTTGGCGACGGTTGTCAACTTGACCGGCGGCACTGCCAGAGTTGTTACTTGATAGTGGACTGGTCGGGAGTGGAACCTACCCACTACTAGTACAGCTGCTACTGTCAGAGCCACTGTTGCTATGTTGCTTGTGTTCTCATAGAAGAGTTTCTCGTTTGTTGTTGTTTGTGTAGTAAGAAGGCTCGTCTGTCAACTTCATCTGACGACGACACTGACGAACGACGTCGACTGTTTCTTGAGAGAAACCGGTCAGATTCATCTACTTACTTACTTACTTACTTACTTATTTACTTACTTATCTACTTGCATATTTAGTTGCCTGTTTGGTGTTTGAAAACGAGTGGATATGAAGTAGAGATTTAGCAGTTCTTGTTGGCAAATATATAGAGACAGAATTACCAGCCGGGATGAAATAAGACAAAAGTTTTAGTTTTAGTTTTTACATGGCGTCAGCATAGCAGCATGCAATGCTGATGCCATGTTTTAGCTATGGCAAAGATGTCTGTCCGTCCATCCGTCCGTGACACTCTGCAATTGTATCAAAACGAGGCAAGCCAGGATCATGAATTTGCACTGTCAGCTCCGCGAAAGACACTACTTTCAGAATCCGCAAAGCTTTCCCAGAAATTCGAAAGGGGTCATCCTGATCGAGGGCATGAAATAGGAGAGGGATAGGCAAAATTGGCGATTTTTAACCAATAAGTCGCCGTATCTCAGAAACGGTGCGAGATAGGGCCAAGTTCACTATTAACCACCAATAGGAAGTCCCATAAGCCCTTTCAATTGACACCAAAATCAATGACGTTGGATGACTTTGAACGGCCGTAGAGCTCATCAAACAGAACCGAAGATTTTTTGGTAATTTCGGTCGCCACATCTTCAGAGCTCTTAGAGACTTGAAGCCAATATTGATATGCAGTGTCGCAAAGTGTTTTTTTCGCCTTTCCAGTGACTTGCTCGACCTTGGATGACCTTAAGATGCCATTCTATACTAAAATCTGTTTTCATCGTTAGTTTGACTACACTTTTTGCCCAGCTTTCGGAGACAACTATGTGAAAACTAATAAAGATAATCCCATTCTGTCAGCGACAAAAATGTTTGCCAGAGACTGTAGTTTCTGGCGATATAAGGTTTATGTGGATATTCGCTATGGTTCTCACGACAAAACGTCAGTTAACAGTGGGGTGGTCGAAAGCGACCAATTTTGAATCCCATTAGTTGCCTTGTTTTCCAATCTTTAAAAATTAGGCCAAAATTGTTGTAAAAGCTTACGACAGAATTATTCAACATGGACTCTATTTTTTGTCAGTATATTTTTAATGTGGACATGTGCGGGGGGCTTTAGAAATGACACGTTAAACTGCTGTGGGTGCTATTCTTGTAGACTCGCATGCGTACATTGCCATATATTTTTTGCTAAAAATCCCACAGGTAACATATAACTAAACTCTAAAAAGCCAAATCCCCGAGATATACTTTTAATGTGGACATGTCGTTAGAAAGGACATGTGGACATGTCTTTAGAAAGGACACGTTAAACTACTGTGGGTGCTATTCTTGTAGACTCGCATGCGTACGTTGCCATATATTTTTTTGCTAAAAATCCCACACGTAACATATAACAACTCAAAAAAAGCCAAATCCCCGAGAATAGCATTATGGTCAGACGAAGCTGACGCCTTGTTCTCTAAGCGGTAGCTGAGCTTCTTGTACTTTTTCTTTGAGGTGAAAATAGGAGAAAATATACGGCAACATCGCGGATATTTATACATATATAGTATGTCTCTTTGAATGCACTGACGTCGTTGGTTGGCCGGTAGGAAAGACGTGCGGTTTGTAAGAACTGCTTAGTGAATCCGATTCATGTCAGACTGCTGGCGTAGATGTAGATGCCACGTGGTGCTGCAGGGCAGCCGCAGCGCGATGTCGTAACAAGAAGAAAGTGTGGATGACAAACTTGGAAGAGAAAGCTGACAACATGATGGCCACTAACAACGCATTACAGGTGGGACATGACAGTCTAACATAGTCTGTGATGTAAGTGAGACGGAAAACTCGAGACCACGTCGAGATCAGGACAATTGATTCCAGACCTGAACAACGATGCACAGAAGTAGAATCATTTAGCAGATGAGCCAGTAGGAGCTTAACGTTTAAAACTAGGACGGGATGTACCACACCAAGATCAGCTACAGACTGGCAGACATCAGTCCGAGACCAAAAATGCGAGTCTATTGCCCAGTTTTTGAGACGAAAGGTAAATCTCGGGTTAGTTGACCCAAGATCGGAGAGGGTAAATCTCGGGGTAAATTTTGGCGTTTTTGAAACTCTGGTTACCCCCGAGTTTGCTAACCCAGGCATAACTCAGTAAACTTTGTAAATAGACAGGTCCGAAAATCCAAAAATATGTCTGTATAAGAAGCTAAAGGCATTATCGCGGAAAAGTGAAAAGTGGGTTGTTTCTGTATGATTTTAAGGTGCTGAATCGATTTAGCTTA
>Ga0056124_1000414_pt1 | contig 13444 bp, 6 predicted proteins | sample WorMetHEROISLAND_2_FD_70069 | JGI IMG/M metagenome (GOLD analysis project Ga0056124, IMG submission 70069) | Marine gutless worms symbiont microbial communities from Max Planck institute for Marine Microbiology, Germany - Olavius sp. 4 HERON ISLAND | ecosystem: Host-associated > Annelida >... | reverse complement strand
TGTGCTCTTTGCTATTCCTGCCGTGACTTTCAGTACCCAGAATTGCTGGGAACTTTCTGGGGATGGCTGATGGGCCCACATAGTGGCTTAAGCCTACGGGGTGGCACTGGCTACCCTGCCTCACATTGGAACTTGGAACTTGGAACTTGGAATTATCAGCATGTCGAACATCTGTTGGCTTAAGTGATCATAACCTGTTTAGAAATATGCAAAAGTGTGAACATTGTCTTAATCATCTATTCCCTCCACGCAAGGATAATGATATTGAACTTTGACCCACGGTTCATTACTTTGTATTGTCTATTTGTAACTATGAGTTACATAGGCGTTCTTTTGTTGTACGTTGTCTTTTTAACTTTTTAACTGCTTAACATGCGTGTTCACCTTGATTGTCTACATGTTAAAGTCCATTTGTAGCTGCATCATGTGCATTTGTTAGTTGATAATAAAAGATTACTTGCTTACTTATAAAATAGGCCGATTATCAACTGCTGTACTAAGTTGCAAGACACACAAACTATTAAATAAATGGGAAAACTCAGCCACTTCAATTGCAAATGGAAGCACAGAAAACATTTCTGAAATGGAGTTTACCATTCACAGTATTTAATATTCATCATGGCTTCGGGTTTAAATAAAAGTTCTGGATAGAAGTTCTTTGTAGCTGACATGTAGACAGCAGCGAAGCAGTTTGTATGTTTGTATGTATGTATGTGTTATGATCTCACATACAATCGGTCAATGTAAACTGACAATCGCCTGATACTGATATTATTGGCAAATTGACCACATCAAGAATCACCCAATAATCAGTGCATCACTAACACCCATCTTTCAATGAATCGTGTGATACTCTGTCAATATTACACAAACAAATACCTCCTTAACTGCATTACCCATTTGTCACATGACAATGACGATCACTCCACGGTCTATTCAATACATCCATCTCATCTGCATGACAACGGCTTTGCCCACCGAAAATGTAAAAAAAATAAAACTGAACACTGGTTATGTTTTGTTTGATAATAACAATAGAATAGTGAAAAGTTTCGGAAATGCTTGTGATTCAGACTCAATCTGCAGATGTTTGAACCTTGCTGCTTACTTCACATAACTAGTTGGACCAAAGCCAAATGTAACAGCCCATGCCTCGACGGTCACAGTACCAATCGTTCACTATACTGCTTTATACTCCACACGTCCATTAAAGATTGCGTGATAAAACACATCTAGTTGCTCAACTCTTTTCATAGTTCTTACAGTGCAGATATATGGCACGGTTTGTTATCATACACTTAAATGAGTATACAAGATCTGCCACAAAGAAGTTCAAAGAGCATCAATCCTTCATTGGAGGCACAATAAGACCTACGATGGCAGCCAAACCTGATGTGTTCAATCAATCAATCAATCGAAGAAATTTGTACAGCACCTCATACACAGGAGTTAAATCCGAATTAACTAAACTGCAGAAAGACTGAACATTTAACGGAAGTAATTTACCTTTTTCTTCCAGACATGTCTGCCGGTACAACAGCCTTCTTGTGCTAAGAATGAATTGAAGTCGGTCGTTTTGCGCTGACAGCAGGACCAGAACTTCATTCTTCAGCGCACAATAACACAGAAGATGCATAGAATACAGTTTATTAGACTGCATGCGAGTTACTTAATAACCTCAATGCATCACGACTTCTACAATCAAGACCGAGATGTCATCAGTGAGCTCGTGATACAGGCACAGAATAGGCATAAAAATTACTATATCCAATCTCATTATCACCTGAATAGTCAGTAACAGGCTTCGGGACAAATGCAAAATAAAATGACGATAGAGAGCAAGTTGACGCAACCCTGCAAAGGAGAAAAGCAAAAGAAACAGAAATTATGGACTGAAATTTGGTTCATTAATTACATATTACAAAAGTATTGAGCAATGTCATGATGCAGTGCACAAACTGCTGTTAACTTATTCCACAAAGTATTGCCAAAACAGTTTGAGGCTCATACAACACCAATGACAATCAACTAATAGTAATCAGCCATACGTAATGCATACATATGGGGCATACAGGTTCCAAAGGATTTTGCCGCCAAAAATGCCACTTTTCGTTCGTCAAAAAGTGCAAATTTTGTCAAAAATTTTGCCACGAATCCCGAATTTCACAAGTTTTTCACCATTCGAAAACGATGCCCTTTCAGCAGTGCATAACTGTAACTGCTGTCAACTTATTCCATGAAGTACTGCCAAAACAGTTCGAGGCTTTTGGCTTCTACTTTTCTCGAAAAAAAAAACAGGTGACTGCTGAATATCGGGCATCCTGAACAGTTGCTCTTTTTGCTTGGAATCACAGTGGCAGATAATTAATCATTATATCCTAGAATGTCACATGGTTAAACTTATGGCTTAATGCTTTCTCGAGATCTCAGCTAGATTTTGACGCCAAAAATGCCATTTTTCGTTCGTCAAGGCGTGCAAATTTCGTCAAAAATTTTGCCACAAATCCTGAATTTCGCCAATTTCGTCAAAAATCAATATTATTTCATCACGACGACCAGTTTTTGTCATTTCGTCAGTTTTTCATTAAAATGAAATCCTTTGGAGCCTAGGCATACACATTTGGTCGAGGTGATAATAATAAATATAAAGTCAATTTATATGCAGTGCCTAAAAGCAAAGAAGTTACTAGGCAGATGTGTTTTTAGCAGCTTTTTGAACCATTTTTAGTCTTCTACCGCTCGCAGCGCAGCAGACAAATAGTTCCAGACTCGTGGGCCAGCGACTGTGAACAATCTATCGCTGAGCCTTGTTACTGCCTTACTGGTACCACACATGTGAAGGAAACAGCTGAACGTAGTCGGCGAATGTCATCGCTAACCAAGTTGCAATCATCGACCAGGTATGGAGGTGCCAACCGTTCAGTGCCTTGAACACCGGTGTGGTATCTTGAACTCCACACGGCGTCAGACTGGCAGCCAGTGTAGTTCTCGTAGAACGGGTGCGATATGTTCACATCGACTTGTGCAAGTGACCAGCCTTGCAGCGGCATTCTGGATGGATGCCAGCCGATGTAGTAGATGTGACCCGAGTGCCGATGTAGTCACTGAGTGGGGGTGTTGTGATCTTTGCTATTCCTGTTCAGTACCCAGTATTTGCTGGGAACTTTCTGGGGATGGGTGACGGACCCACACTACGGCCAGTCTTTTGGGTGGCATAGACCGTTCAAAAGTTCCAATTTTGGTGAACAAACAATGAAACGATAGCATACACACGAGCAGTTTGATGTTTAATACCAAATACGATAAATTCAAATTCTACTTCCAATACACATGTGCAACAAAAAAAACAAATATGCTTCCACATGCACACAACAAAATAGAGTAGTGTTGACTAACCCTTCGTGAAATATTGGAACTCCTGTGTGGTATACACAAGTCTCGAGATCACTCTGCTCATCTTCATATACCTACACAGAACGCAAGTTAGTCAGTTAGATTTCAATGCACTGATTCTATATGCTTCTGCTCACCGGAAAATTGGTCACAGTGGGGTCTGACATTTGATATTCTGACGCCAACACCTAATCTGTTCATTGTCGTCCCAAGATGCACCAGCAATAAAGTTTGGAGAAAATCCATCGTAGCATCACAGAAACAAAGTCCACTCCAAAATGGTATTTCTAGCTCGTATCTTGGCCACGCTGTGATCCCGACTTTTAGACTTTTGACGCCACAATCAAATCAGTTCATTACTGTTCATTGCCGACAAGTTCGGCAAAATCCGCCAGTGCATACGACAGCCATCACAGAAACACGATGACGGACAAATGCAATGCACGAATAGATGACCGGAAAATGCAATGCCAGCATTATACAAACTTCTGAAGAAGATTTCGTATAGACAGCATGGGAGCTCATCCCATCATCATACAAATTTCTGTGGTACTCAAAACCTGGGTTATTTCTTGAAATTATTCTGACACTTGGGACCTGAAAAATATATGCATCAAAAATTCTAAGCTAAGTGTTCTACAATTTTCAGAGTTAAATTTTTTTTAAAGTTAAGCATTCAAGCACAAACTTGTCAAATGCAACACTACTGATACTTCACAAGTGTTGGTGATGTTTGATACTTTGATGCTAACAGCCTGGTGTAGAAAGTCACATGAAAACGTTCTTACAGCAGTGCAGGCATTGTTCTTGCATGAAGCTCCCTTGCTAACTTCACCAGCATCTGTACAAACATTCCACTCAACATCAACAATTCAACCCAATAAAATAAGAGCAGTTATGCTTTACTATAAGACATTTGATAGTGGCACATGAGTGTATAAGTGCTTAAGCTTAATTACAGAATATGCTGCAAACAAAATGACACTGATACGTTGCACTTACTCATGCACACATATACCAGGTTTGCCTAAGGATCTAGACTTGCTGAACAATAAGTTGGGAGCCCAATTCCATTCCTTACATCCGACCCATAACAGAGTGACCACTTGTGTGAAATCTGTCAGCAGTTAGGTACCTGACTTTTTGCAACACTCAAGTGACCACTTGTGTGAAATCTGTCAGCAGTTAGGTACCTGACTTTTTGCAACACTCTTCCATATTTTACAACTTGCAATTGATAAAACAACATGCCCATCAGAACAGCATAATAATGAAAAACAAAAGTAAAATCTGCATAATGACACAACTCAATGTACCATCTAAATTACTATGCTACTGCTATGCTTCTGAACACACCGGTGTTGCTACAAATCATCATCATCACAAAGCCAACGACAGACAGCTTTCTGCAACCAGATTCTTCTCTGATATTTCTTTGACTTTTGGTCAATTTCTTAACATTTCAGTGACAGGTATCAAATTATGCGAGACATCCACATTTTTGGTCAATGTTACCAAGATACGATACCTTCAGTGTTGTCATCAGAGACGTTCATCTGCTGCAGTTTGTTGGCCAGCGCTTGTTTTAATGAGTCGCTGATGGTCACTGTAAGACGTGTCAGTGGCTCATCAGCCGACGGTCGTTTAATTGGTGCCTGTATCGGCTTTACCACCACCTGAGGCTTCACCTCCACTGTCTGTACGAAACGTAACAAAATGCTAGCAATCTGTACAACTTCAAACTACAACCAGTGGTGTAGTGATGAGGGGGGGGGCAGATGGGGCGGTCACCACGAGTGGCACCTGTCAAAAGGGTGGAACACTGAGATGCCAAAAATTTGGGTTTATCATTTAGTGTACAAAAAATGGTACAAAAATTATTCCCGCTTATTTTTTAGTCTGTCACAGCTAAAAATAGAATCATATTATATACATTCTGTATAAAATATGATTCTATTTTTAGCTGTATCATAAAGAACTAGAGTTGTTGCATGCATGTCATCTATTCAGTCAGGTACGGATGCAAATATCATATCGGATGCAAATATTATACTGACCAATCACACCATATTCTGTTGACTCGTTACTTTTTTTACCGCAGGGAGGGGGTGGCATTTTGATCTCTCGCCCCTAGCAGTACAGAGGGTTACTAAGTGACTGACTACAATTACCTATATTTATCAACATGTCACCATTTTGGCAGACGCTGCTGCCTTGGTGAGAACTATTTCTGTTCGCTGCTAGGTGTCGCTGTGACGAACAAGTTGTCATAGACATGACGTAAAGCATGCAGGACACAAGTTCGTCGCAGCAACATCTAGTGAGTAGTGACAAACAGAAATCATTAAATGTCATTAAATTAGTAAACAAAGGTTGTAATTTGACACATTATCAGTTACTGCTTCAACTTATGAGTTCACTCAGAGAAACAAAATACATCGAAAAACAAAACCTTACCATGCCAGTGCCACAGACACAATTATTACAAGCCTATTCAATATTCATACAGGTTGACCGAGGTTAAGCTGAATGCTCAAAGGATACCTTCTGATGCAGGATGCATTTACAAGCCAGATGATCTTCATGTTGCTGAAATAACAGCATCAAAGAACCTACGAGAGAATTAATTTGAAACAGAACTAAATTTTATTAAAATGAAAAAGTCTTAAAATTTAGCTAAGGCCCAACATGGTACTATTCAGAGATGGAGCAAAAATCGCAGCAGACACGATAAGGATGACTATGCTGCATGTGATAAAACTTTAACCACCTATCATCCTACTGTGTCACATGCAACAAACTGCGACAGTCTCTTATGAATGCTCGTCGCTACCTCTGGACAGTTGACTTCGGCTGCCGGCTTCTTCTCTGGTTCTGGTGGCTTTTCATTGCTGTGCCGTCCACTTGTGCAACCGGGTATGTTGAGAAACTCAGTGAAGTCTGTGCTACGTCGACTGCAGCACGACCATCCTTTGAGTGCATCGTGAAACACTGGCACTCCAGGATGATGCTGACAACCGCCTTTGACACATACACAAACAAAACACACCAACATAATAACGTGCATCTTTAACAGACTCAACTGTACACAAACTAGTTTCTATTATGCAGTGATGTAGTCCTTGAAACCAAAGATTTTCAGTAGCTCATATACAGGTAGGGTGTCAAGTGACGTTATGTGATTCGGGCGCCGTTGCTTAGATTCCAGCTGCTTTGATTCCTGCCACAGCTAGTTTCACTAGACCTATAAGCAAAGCGTGTGTGGTGAAGACGGCAGTAAATGTGTAGCCCTACAAACTTGTGATCCCTGCTCGGCATGTGTGAAGCTAGATGTTAAGTATATGCTTCAGGTTTAAGCATGTAGCCCAACCAATGCTTGGGAACACAAGTTCCCGCTTAATATCATAACCAAACATTTTAATAACCAATGTTTGGGAACGAAAGTTCCCCTTTAATATCAGTCATGGCAACGAAAGTCCCAGGGAACGAAAGTTCCTTGGTACGAAAGTTCCAGTTACCATGCAAAGCGATGGTTAGGATTTTCATTTGCCGACTGGCTTGTCTCCGTTTGTGCAGCAATGCAGCCACTAACCAAATGGTTCCAAAGTCGTCAGTATAGGTATTGAAGTTGACTCTAATCCTAACACTGGTCTGCAGGTCCGCAGATTACCCGTGCCTTCACAGACACCGGAATGAGAGTCACTACTTGCGATGTACCGGCATTAGTGAATTCGACCATCAAACTAATAAACGTTAAAATCCACCACAAGAACGTTAATAAACATATTTAAATTTACCGTCTTGGTTGTCCTGTGGGTTGAACTTGTTACCGCAGCCTCTGTTATAACACAAAACTTCATCCGACTCCATGCTTTCCGAAATATTTCCGAAACAAGAACTACCGGAAGAACATTCCAGATACAATGACGTCACTCCCAAATAAGTAACAACGTGGACTTTCAACAGTTTCCAGCTAAATATTGCATTGGTTGAACGTTATTAGGAGCTTTGATAGAAGAGCTCGTATATAAAACGTTCCATAAGTTAAAAAGTGTTGCCATTCAGAACAACACTGAAATTTAAAACTACGACGTGACTGAAACTGTCAACTCGCACAGCACTACGGGCACAGCAGACCGTGTTGCTATTTATAGGTCTGTGGCTGCGTCATGAATATTAATGATAACTGGCACTGTTGCTTTACATCTATATTTAGCTCAAATAATGTCTTACGTCATTTCCGTAGTTCCCAGGAATGCCGTTTTGGTGTTCCTCATCCAATGAAAACTTAGACAATCAGGTCATGACGTCATTCTGTATTAAATTCTGTATAAATATACGTGAAGCTGACCTTATTAAGGTCAGTTCTAACTGCGTAGTGTGGCACTGTTGTTGTGTGGATTTTGCTGGTATTACTCATAGTAAATTGTTTTGAACTGTCATCATCCGAAAGTGAAAAGTTATTGTAACTGTACCACCGATCGTAAGTCTTACGTTGTACCTCGTACAGTTGGCGGAATAAAGTTTTAGACCATGTGTGTCGATGATCGTATATCCTTTATTTTGGTCCATTGTAGTACTAACTAGTGTGATCGGTTGCACTATCCGTCGCAGCGGACGTAATTAACCTTACGTTATTTCGTCAAATAGCATTAATAATTTTGTTTAGCTATTTGATTACGGATTGTTCTCTTATACTTTTTTGTGTACATATAAGTTTTACGTTGTACTTCATTGGATAGTGTAATTTGTGGAACAAAATACACTTTCCCTTTTATTTGCACGCATTTTAGACGTATTGCTTTTGCATTTGTTTAGATTTTGGTGGCGGTGGATCATTCTCGAAGATTCTTCAGCACTTGGAAGAAACAGACGATTTTCGTCATCTGAAAAGCCGATGTCGGCCTCTGAAAAGCGCAGAGTGATGAATTTGGACCTGAATTCCACGGCGGACCTGCAGCGTAGCCGCACCATGTCGCTGTCCGACCTTGTATTTGACGAACTGCTGTCGCCGATGAAGACGACGTCATCTGGTAGCTGTCGTACTGTTGTTACTTCATCAACCCTGACCCCCACGCCAACGCAGTTCTTCTTCCCGACGTCAGTGACTGCCGAACAGGAGGCATATGCCAGCGGATTTGCACGTGCCTTGGAAGAAATCTATCATTCAGAACGACAGCTCGTGGGTCAGCCGAAAATGGTCACGTTGATGGATAACTCTCCGACTGCAGCATCTTCACACCTTGCTACACTCAACAATGTATCTCGATTTAGTTCGTTTCCTTCGCCTCCGTCATATTCGCTAGCAACAACAGGCATATGTTCAAATGTTATGTGGCCTGGAAGCAAAGCTTGTGATTCGGTCCAAAACCTGCCGAATGCCCAACCGGAGAAGAGTTATCTTTCTTATCTGCCTACAGCAAATTGTTTTAACAGTGTAGGTGTTACTCATCCTGCGAACGTTCCTTCATCAAGCATTTTTACCCAGTTTCCAGTGCAGACATCAAGTTTGAAAGTGGATGATAATGATCAGAATCTAAACTGGCATGTGGCAGAGTCATTCTGTGCTGCATCAAAAGCTGTGGAGAGCTGTGCATCTTTGTCGGCTGCTGCAGACTCCACTGTCAGTGGTCCGCTGCCGAAGGTGGACTTTGAAGAACAAGATCAGCGGCGACTGGAGCGCAAACGTGCCAAGAACCGCGTAGCGGCTGCCCGCTGCCAGGAACGGAAACTGGAACGAATAACCCGGCTGCAGGAAAAAGTACAAGAGTTGCGAGACAACAACGCTCGTTTGGGACGGACTGTTGTTGAACTTAGAAGTCACGTTTCGAATCTCCGCAAGCAGATACTCATGCATACCGAACGCGGTTGTCGAATGATGATTCCAGCAATGACGTAACGATGACTTTGATCATGAACCTTTTTAATTACCGATTTATGATATGACTGCCAGTGTGTTCTTTGTAGTTGTTCTTCAGTGTTGAACATTGTGCTATCTTCAGAGTATTTTTTAATATTTATACTGATGGCTGTATAACGTTAATGTTCTTGTTACGTGTGCCTTCTTTTTGATACGGCTGCAATATTACATTTGTAAGATTTACCTGCTCAAGTTATAGTGTTATTTGACGTGTCCCAGTGATTTCTGGCATATTTTAGCATTTTTAATACAATGTGTGTCTGTTAATCAGCAGTAGTTTGTACTGGTACTGCGGTACATATATTAGCATAATTAGCTCATAACTGCTGGTGTTAAAATCTGTCCTTTGTATTTTCGCGAGTATTCTGCTGATGTCTTATTGAAATGATTGCCTGCATTGCTGATGCAAGACTGTTGTTTTTATTTTTCTATGGTCTAAGTCAACTCAAATACCACAATATCAATTTACATGTACACAAGAAAAATAGAAACATTTTGTAACCATGTCATGAGGTCATTATTCCATCAGCTCACTGAAGTGATGACAGTGCAGTACAAGTTTCATTACTAGTAAGTAGTAAATAGTCCGTTTCACAGTATCTGTGCAGAAGAAATCCAGCAAAATCCGGCCACAACTTCTGATGGATTGTCAGAAATGGTCGGACCTGGGACCAAAATCCGATACATCCCTAATATAGCTTTTGTTCCTAATAAGAGCTAGAAGAAACCTTGATGTTAATGCAGTAACTGTTCACACTAATATCAGTGATATGGTGCTGATTGGTATCAGTTAGTACTATCGGTAGTTTTAAGACATCTACATGGGTTTTGGTGCGATCGAGATTTATATTATAATTACAAAGCAGACATATAGCACCGGAAGTCACAATGTAATAATAGTATTAGTAAAGTTTACGTTGTAATTCGTGTCTACAATAGATATGTTGTATGGAAATAGGAACCGTTAGGCCTGCTTCCGGATATTCATTGCTGCTGCTGATGATTGCTGTTTTATACTTTGTACAAGTTAAATAGCTGTACTGTACTTGTAAAAAAGCTTTCAATTTTTCTGTTGGTGTGTTTCGCTTGATGTATTCAGCATTCTGTCACTCCATGGTTATCCTATGTTATAATGTGTACCCTTCATCTGTCAGTTCAGTTCACTGTACAGCTAAACAAGTTGAAAAAGTATAAGACTAACAAAGTAATGCAAATCTTTTTACTTCGCCAATACTTCTAGCTACACATCTGTCCCGAGTTACCCCAGTGCTTATCCTCAACAGTGAACTTCGGGAATTGGATAAGCAGATTTTTCTTTGCACTCTGGGTGCACTTCCTGTCATGGCATTAAAGCGACACTGAATAAAATTTTTTGTTAATTAACAAGTAGCAGAAAATAGATCCTGCGTGTTCTACACATGCACGGAGATTTCATGTTGGCAATGTATGTCACTGCGAAAGAAAACTGTATTAAAATCTGCTTTTCTGCTCTAATGATTATACACACAAACGGCATTACACATCGCACATTGCACGTTAGACCGCAATCAGTACACCAATTATAGCAAAACATCAGCATTTGACCACAATGCAATAATATCTCTGAAACGACCCCACACATAATTAAATAAGCAAGTTGCCCCAGTCACTAGACTCCTCAGTGCAGCTTCAGCCAAAGGCAAAGAACTGGGTGTGGGCATCAACGTCCCGTCATAACTACATAAGTCTTTCAACTTCAGATCAAATGCAGATCCCAAGAAAGTTTGACAAAACAATGTATCTTGTAATCGCACACCTTCTCTCCCATCCTGTCAGTAAGCTTGTCAGTGAGTTTAGCTGCACCGGGGAATTACCACAACTATTAGTATCCTTTCATCCATATTTACTGTCACATAAGCATATGAATGTTTCGTCGCAGATCCACGCAAGAAAGGATTTACACACATGACGAAAATGCTACATATAAACATACAAAAACTGTCAAAGTACTTTAAAACGAAGCTAAAATAAAACACACATATCGAAAGAATTATACATTTACATCTTTTCAAATAAAATCAACATGCACACAGATTTAAATGCGTAGTTCTTGCTGCAATTTAAATCCTAGGTTGAATATTTAGCATCCGATCACTGTAATGAGACATGACATAAAAAGTCTACATGTGTAGATCTTCCCATATCATACAAGGTCAGTGGAAAGCAGAATACAAAATATGAACTGTTACCTAATTTTTTAGAGCTTTAATCTAAAATCGCAAAACTGCAATGCTGACCTTCTGACCAAATATGTAAAAACCTTTTAATCACGCAAGTTCAAACATTCAGCACATAATTGGTAGCAACTTAGAATTCTAACAAATCTCAAACAGCATGACCATTAATTCATCAATCCACCAAATTTGGTACATCTGGGGCCATATTTACAAAACTTCATGAGTGGTTCCTAGGAAAAAGTCTATGTAGGAATATCTTAGGAATAAAATGTGATTTATAAACTATTCTTTTTAGAAACTACAGATGATAAGAATTCATAAGTCAATGTTCAAAAATCAACGCTTAGGAAATTGTAAATTATTGAACCCAGGAAGACGTTACGAAAATTCCTAGGAAGTTTTGCAAATCAGGCCCCTGATGCCTATGCTTGAACAGGCCTGGTAACCGGACTTAACTTGCTAAACGATTCTGTATATTCTACTTAGTTTTCACAACAAGACTGTAACAGGTGGAGTGCAATGCATAATAAGGCCTCCGACACAGCAAGATATTAGAGAAGCAGAGCTATGCAGTAAGGCACAGTTATATATTATAATCCACGGGGTAGAATGAGAATTTGTGATGAGACTGTGAATATGACAGATCTTACGTGTACACTATAATGTCAACCAGTTAGATGTAGATATACATGAAAGCAAAATGCAGCGGACAGGCCTCCTACGCATTCAGGACACCCAAACATCTTCAAAATGCAGGGGACATTTATCAGGACGTTCACAATTAATTGATTCTGTAAGTACAACAAAGTGTACAAAAATAATGCTAGAGATTTAAATTTATGAAACTAACAGGCGTATATGTGGAAATTATGCGACAACCTTTGCATATACCTGCAAATGCAATCATATTCTTAACAATTCTGTCACCTTTGTCCATTTAACGGAACGTCATATCTGTCAATATTTCCACAGGGTGAATTTTTCTGTAATTTAGCAATATTTTCTAGACAAATCTAATCTGCTTTACTCAGGACATTCAGGGACAAAATTCAAATTTCAGGATGAGTGGGAGGCCTGAGTGAAGTATGGTGGTTCTTTATCACTCAGATGCGTTGGCATTGATCACATGACGTGCTGCCGGACCAGTTACTTAGACGAGTGGGTAGCTGGCCATAGAAGCAATTCCACACTGGTCGTCCTTGTTACGGCTCATCTTGATGTAACCTTCCTCACCCCAGTTAGTGCCCCAGCTACAACAATTCAACAAGAGTCAGTGACTAGAGTCTTACATCCTACTCAACACATTACAGGTCATTTCGGCGATAATAAGTCTTCCCAGGCAATCATTCGCACTGGTACTATCAACTACAAAAAAGCAAAATATCAAACAAACTAATAACAGAAAAAGCTACACATGGTAATTCAAGAAAACAGCGCTCAACCTGTAACTACTCTTCATCTATAACAGTTAATTCTTAGCACTGCTAATACTGTGTGTAGCTGATGTACTATGGATTCTGTTTAGTGCTTTACAGCAGCAGTTTGATGAAACTTCAGATGTGGTTCAATAAATACATATAGGTGTAAAGTTAAGTTTGTAGCCAAAAACAAAACTAAAAACTGCTCAATAAGAAAAGAACACAGCAGCAATAATACGTATGTACTGTATAGGGATACCGGTTTATAGCGGAATTTTTTTTTGGAAAATATGCAGGAAGCTCGCTAGCCAAAAATGCGGTAAAATATGCAGCATTTTGCCTAAATATGCGGCAAATATGCGCATAATTCTATTCTTGCTTTACAACAGAATATTATAATTATGATCATAAACTTCAACACTGATATCTTCTACGAACACATGATCGTCTGCCATGTTTAGAAAGAATATCTAATTATTATAGAATTCTTTGCAACT
>Ga0056124_1000413_pt1 | contig 13457 bp, 8 predicted proteins | sample WorMetHEROISLAND_2_FD_70069 | JGI IMG/M metagenome (GOLD analysis project Ga0056124, IMG submission 70069) | Marine gutless worms symbiont microbial communities from Max Planck institute for Marine Microbiology, Germany - Olavius sp. 4 HERON ISLAND | ecosystem: Host-associated > Annelida >... | reverse complement strand
TGTGTGCTTATGTCTTGTCTGGGGACGAAGACAGACCACGTGAAACTTGACAGTCCCTAATATGTATTTTTAACAAAAATTATGCGCGACAATTCCCCCCCCCCTTTTTTACGCCATACTGCATGGAGCGGTATCTTGCAAAGGTTCTTTGCTTTAGCTCTTGTTCTATCCACATTATACGATGTAAATGTAATACTAAATTTGTAATGAGCAGTAAACACTGGCGACGTAGTCAGCTTGTACCATACGGATTACGGGATTAAATGGACAATCAACGAATGAAACGACTAAAAGCTGATGAGCCTCAAAATTCAAGTCCGCAAATTCGAGCAGGCAGACTGAGCGCATTCACCCCGTGCGTCGAGAATGCGGTGTAGGTTCGTGATTGCTACAACGGCCTACAACTGTATTACACTAGTAGCAGTCGGTCGAGTCTGTCTTCCGACCCTCGTGACTGTCAGCGAGGCAAGAGAACGGAAGTGCAAACAGCATTACGGTAATTATCACGTGAACCGACCTTGCATCGATGTACGTCGTCAGCATCATGCTTCCTTGTAAATGCATCGAATGGCGCCCGCTGTTAACAGCACTGCGCGCAGCTGCGAACGTAGACTAGGCCTATGAGCGATAGAAATTACGCTGTCTTAATATTATTATTGCTACCGCATTGCACACTATAGGAGGAACGTAGCTTTCAGAGATCATTAACCCTCTGACCTACTAAATTACATCAATCACGATGTGAGTATTTGTCTTTGTATGAACCAAGCGTTTTCTGCTGTTTCACTTGCTTTTGTTCGTTAGTTGAGAAGTAAGTATAGGCCTAACTGAGTAACTTTTTCACTGCATGAATCAAATGCAAATGCAAAACATAAAATACGAACATTCAATGAGCTACAGAAACTTAAACAGACAATGGTTAACAAAAGAACACTTGAAAAGCTTATGTTCAACCAGGGAGGTGGAACTGATGTGCTTGGGGACGAAAGGATTGACTGGAGTTTCTGTCGTCAGGTAGTAGGGCGACTAGGGCCTACAATATTTAGACAGTTCCCATGTCACTGAATTTTGTTGAAAAGATTCCGGTCTATATTGTCGAAAAGCTCAGATAGGCTACTCTTACAATATTGGCTGGAAACCCACAACGATGCATCTATTTTGCCGGAACGTTCGGCATAAGCAGTTTCACGCGTACATGAACGTCATTTGTTGTAACTCTCGTACAAGCTGCAATGGTTTCTCGCTGTCCGTTTCTACTTTTATTTTTTTCCGGTGGTTTTTATCACCGTAGCATTGCTGCATTCTTATTTGTCGTTTCTCCTAGCAGACTGGCACGCGTCCGAACCAATTTAATCCTAATCTTCTTTACGGCTGTTTTTTTACTCCTACACGCACGTCTGTCGTAATTTTAGATACATCCGTTTTGCTTCTTCTTTCAATGCGTGTATCCCGTGACGTCCGTACGTATTGCACATGTAGGATTAGTTGTGAGCTTCCTGTCGACATTCTGCGCTATCAGCCTGCCATACATCAATTTTACATGTAGTTTGTATTAGTTTGTATTATGCATAGGCCTACAAAGTGCGCTTTTTTGTTGTAACTGTCACTGTTTTGATTTGTAATACCAATAAATTTTTCGTTTTGTCGATTTGAGAGATAAGTCTGCTACATTTTGTCTTAGTTTTCAAAGTTGAATTATATTAGCTGAAAGTGAAACCATATAATTATTAAATTCCTGTTGTCAGTGTCTTGTAAACTCCACACAAAGCGAGAATTTTATAATTTTTGTGGTACGAGAAATAGAATTGCGAATAAAAAAAATAAGTTGTAAGCCTATTGTTGCTACTTTTACATCATTAAATATACGAAATCTGAATAGCGTAGACACTGAAGTTTATATTTTGCACCTTAACGTTATTGTTAACACTAAAGTGTTGTGTAACGAAAAACGAACGAGTTTCAGTTTCCTTGACCATAAAAGCCACTAGAGGGTTTTCTTTACCGGCGAGATGTTTACACGAAGCCATCTGCAAACAATAAAAATAGGGACCTACTGCAATCGAGTTTTAGCAGGAAAAAAATCGGAACTTTCAACCAGTCGTCGAGAGCCAAGCGTTTACAGTTTCATATCAAGTTTTTGTTATGCAGCCACAGTCGTTACTTATTGCTCATTCTTGTTATTATATTGTTGTTGTTGTTGTTGTTGTAAACTGCAGTTCACAGAACGAAGATGCAGCACTATTTGTCTGTTGTCGTTGTGGCGCTACTGCTCATCACACCACTACCGCTGCTATCGTCGTCATTGTCGAGTTCCCGTCAACTGGCTCAGCGTGACCGCCTTGATGCCCTGAAACGCCTCCAAGTTCTGCTGAAGACCACCAAAGACGACAACGACGACAACGACATGGGGGGCTGGCGGCGCACGCAGCGGTCTGACCCGCCTGAATGGCTGGGTACACACGCGGCTGGCACGGCGTGGGATGCTTACGTCCGCATGCTGCGTCAACAGCAGCTTGACCAGTCAGAGCAACCGCGCAGAACTCTGAACCCTGTCAACTTCCTCGGCAAGCGCGCTGTCCTCTTCAACTAGGTTTATAGCCGCGGAGCGCAGCCTCAGTACGTCGCACTGGACAGTCAGCCCAGTCGCCGACGAAAAATGGTCTTTGACAAGAAACATTCTTTGACAAGATAGAAAGCATCAATGGTTCGTCGCTCAAATGACTAAAAAGCTCACTCACCCGGCGCGGTCTTGTTTCACATATTTGACACATTTTGTAATAAACACGTTTTGTCGACGTAAATATTTGCCTACCGTAGTTCGTATTGCTTAAGTTGTTTAATACTGAAATACAGCGGAAATGCCCACCATGAAATACTATTATGTACGGAGCCAGAGAAGACGCATTCAAAAGAATATATGAACATATATGAACAGTGTCGTATTAGACCTAGATTTTAAAAGGTCGCAGCAGCAGCACCAAGAAAGAGTATCAGTGGCGGTGGTGTGTGCTCATCTCTCTGTTTAGCCATACCCTAGTCTATGAGGCAAGTCCATCTCACTTCATCATCACTGCTGCGTAAGCGTTCTTTAAACTAGGCCCACACCCGGCACCCAGACACTATACTACAGTCTCAAGCTTAACTGTTGGTTAAGTAAGAAAAAAGTGTACCGCGTTTATGTTCTATCGGTTGAAAAATGTGGGAGCTGTGTGGGGGTCGAAATTTTGGCCTTCCCATTGACAAGCCACATCGCTTATACAACGGCTTGTTGCTACCGCACAAGCCGTGATGTGCACACAGCGCGCTACTGCAACGTTAAGTCGTCCGTCCGTCTGTCTGTTTGTGACGTTGATGCTCCGTCGTCGTACAAGCTGGGGGAGGTACTTCTAAAGTAATTACAGCGAATAATCAGCTTGGAGTATTGCTCTTCGAGCGACAACGTCGGCGGCCTAGTCCGAGGGGAACACTTCTGAATTTTATGTGAATAAGGACGTACATGTAAAAGTGTTAGAAAACCGCCGATGTCATTGAAACGGCCGGGCACGTTATGGTCAAGCGTGTCATTAATAATAACAATAATAATCAAATGTGTATAGCGCCGTTAGGTCGTGACTTCACCACCAGAAAGTTGCACACGCGCTTTCGATTCGTACCGAGATCAACGACCATAGATGAGCTTAAACGAACATTGCGCACTCTGTTTTAAAATAATCGTATTCTTCGGCAATGACTCAGATGCCTCGTTCTACAGATCGTATTTCTAGTAACAGACAAATGGCCGGAAAGCTATTATCCGGCCAGCGTACAAACGCCGGCAGCCTAATGGCTATTCTTCCGGCTGCCGGATTACTAGTCACTTCGTTTTAGTAAAAGACAAAATGACAAAATTGTGATGAATATGAGAATACTGTATCCTGAAACAATCGATTTAGTCAGTACGTCAATTATAAAGAGGGTCACTTTTTATTCAACGTATACAAACGTTTTTTTGTAATTTTTTGCTTAAAACGCTTTTTAGCGATTTAAAAATTGTCCTAACGCTTATTAAATACACGCAAATGGTAACTTAAATTCGACCTTCTTTTACTCTTACAGTTAGCGGTATATATGGAATAAAAAAATCCCACCACATGTCAAACGCGTCACTTTGTAAACTAACATTTACTAACATTTAAAAATCTTACATCTTTGTTTTATAAAATTAACACTCCGTAAGCTAACGTTCAAGTACATGCATATATGCCACGTAATATGACGAATACTATACTGAGATAGCGAAGGCAGAGCCTACATGGTATTGTGTCTGTCAGTATGCGGGTGAAGCAGCACATATGTATCAAGAACAGTTAGACAGTGGACTGCGTGGAAGGACCAGGCGAGGGAGGCGAGACAAGCTGGCGGCGACCGCTGCTACGGAATGAGAATGCACGAAACAGCGGATTGTCGAAGGACATGACATCCCAGGCGGAGCCCTCGACCGACTGGTATCCAGACGACGCCTTGGAAGCGACCGTCCCACGGCTGTCGAAGTGCGTCATGGACGTGTCAATGTCGGCAGCGTTGACGTAGTAGGACAAGCCGCCGTCCGGTTGTAGGTCCGAGGACGAGACGACATCGTGACTGGCACCTCGCTCAGACACGTGATAACTCACGTTAGTCTCATGGCTAGCATCCAGACGGCTGACAGGTGGCTTCTGCTGCTGACGATACCTGCACAGTCAACATTAACCTACCAGCCTGTCAGTCAGTCAGCATCCGTTGTCGGCAGTAAGACATATAGGTCCATGACTGATATACAATCCGGCTATCAAAACCCACTCTTATGTCGAGAAAAAAATTGGCTGCGAGAGATAAAAGCATATTATTTTCGATTGTCGGCGTCTTTGTGGACAAACCGCAACGCTCGCACGGACGTTTCCGATCAAATAACATTAGAACAGAGATTCTGACAACTGTAATTTGCGCAGATGGGATGCTTGAAGTACAGAAGACAAATGAAATTAACGACATAATATGTGGTAAATGTAGGGCATTAAGCGTGATAAGGTCACCTGCGGTAGAAGACGAAAGCGGCGATGCCGCCGGACGAGATGAATAGCAGCGCGAACACAAGTCCAACAATCAGACCAGCTTTGCCGTCAGTTTCTGCAGCCGCGTCAGCGACTTCTTCAGAACCTGAGTACGCGCAACAACCGACTTCTGCACAGTTACAGCTCACGTTTGAAATAACAATACTGCACAAATTTGGCAAAAATAGCAGAAATCAGAATCGAACACACGTTCAAAATAGACCGTAGTTACATGCAAAATAAAACATCTGTGCAAAATGGAGCATAACACAGAACATTATGTCTAGTTATAAATACAATTATTTTCACACAACACATATAAATGACACACACGCTAAAAGATTCACTTGGCTTTTTGTTTAACCGGTCTACTGACGTGCAGTGGACTTACATCAGGTTAAACCGCGTCTCTTGAGACTACTGCCGCGTGACATATGGCAACAATAATGAATTTAAAAAAAATAATTTCTATTAGTAAAACAGTGTTACTGATAGTCTATTCAGAGAAGGAATGAATGAGGACCGCTGATGGCGGTGTGGTTGAGGCACTGAAGCTTGTTGGACATAATCCACTGACGACTGACTGAACAAGTCATCACGGCGGCGTCACGGTCACCAGCAGGTTGAACACATCTCAGCCTGCACTTGACTCCGAGCAACTGAGGCAGCGTCGAACACTCTGCTGGGTCGACGAGCGCTCCCGCCGGCAACGTCACTGGTGGACAGTTGACCGGAGTCGCTGTCGCTGGCTGGATGGTCACCGCTGAAACAGACACAACCATTCAAGGCAATCATCACTCGCTGCTACTAGCCGTACGACGTAATGCATAACGTACGCATCCGTCGTCAATATACACCGTGCCCCTTAAAAACAACCAATTTCTGACAATTAATATTTTACGAGGTAGTGTAGCGCGACACGTTTTAGGTGCGGTGGAAACTTTTATAGTAGTGTCGTTGCAATTTTTTCCCTAGTCTATCGGTGAAAAATTTCGAAAATCGGTCAGAGTTTAGCAAAGACGTGATAGATAATCGAAATGGCTATAATCTACGGAACACGTTGTAGAAACTTCTGGCTCCAGTCCAGTGCCTTAAATCGTAGGCCCCGAATTCCTGCCGTGATTGTCGCTAAACAGTGAACACTGAATCTCAGACTGAGATTCTGTAACTGCTGCCCACACCCATCTCACGCTACAAATCAGCACTTGTTTCGCGGAAAACTAAAACATTTGCTATCACCAGAAACAATCGTTTTATCTCAAAATGCACCACAGACCGTTTGGCGACCGGGCTTCACCCGGACCCGCCGGGGAGCTTAGTCAGCTTACACAGCGCTCCTCCAGACCCCGTAAAAAGACAGGGCAATAGGGGGAGGAAAAGGGAAAGGGAAAGAAGGGAAAAGCCCCATAACTCTATCCAGCATAGGGCCAGAAAAGCGATCATCCGGCACTGTTCTTTGAGATCAGTGGTCAGTGACTAGACCTGCAATGCAGACGGGCTGAGTTCCAGTCCAGTCGAGTTGAGCGGTGCACGTCCGGGTCGAGCTGCCGCCGGCCTGTATGTAGCCATCAGTACAACGCTGACGACAAGTGACGCCTACTCCAGCGATCGGCGGGCATCCGGGCTCCGTGACGACGTGCTCAGCATTGACCAGCAATGGGCACGTCTCATCTACACGCCGTAACACAGCATGTACCTCACTCACGCAGTATGAAACACTGCTCGCATTGCACACTGATAATGATTCACTTCTTCTACAGCCCATTAACCGTACTCAACTTCTTTCGCTGCATAAGTTTTAATATTCTATCAACAATCACGTGTACATCATATTTCACTTAGTGTTCACTATTCAGAACTTATTTATTTATGTATACACTCTTTCGTTTTTACAGGTGTCATGGTGTGCAGATGATACTTGACCAATACTGATCAATAGCTATATATTTTATCATAATTTAACACTCTAACTAGCCGATAAAATATTTGAGGAGTGCAAATCTCGACCATGCCTGACCACATGACTTAATGCGTAAAAACTCGATACTTGTATACAAAAGGAAGTAAAACGTAAATTTACATGCCGCATCAACCCCAAAGCACTGCACACTGTACTACACAGAAAGTACTACTTTTTCACTAGGGGGAGCCGAAGTACTGAGAAAGTTATCAATAAATTATCTTGAAATTTACGAAAGTGATGCGGTTTGGGACGATGTTGCTGATGACCTTTGCATAGCTGGTCGGGACTGGGGCTCCAGTGGAGGTTGTGTTGGCAGACGACGGGGTCCTTGGTGACGGGACCGTAGCCGCGGTTGCACGTGAAGGGACACGTTGTACCGACGGCGCGACTACAGTCCGAGTGGAAGCGACCGTTAGCGACTTCTCCGCTGCATGACGAGACTTCGCATACAAACGCAGACGCGCCAGACAAACCAACTTACAGCAACGCAGTCATGCATTCAGACCCAAACTCTACTTGCTGTGATTTGTTGTAGGCCTACATAAAGCTGTACAACGAGTCCATAGCAAATTAAAGTAATGGAGTTTACGCATAAACTGGAACAGTACAACAGCGGCACAACTTGATTGAATCATCTAAAAGTCGTCACTGAGCCGCTGAAAGCTCTAAAAGTTTTCTCTTTACCAACGTCTACAGAGGCACACATGTGGGGTTGGAATCGATTTCTACGCCCAAATGCGTAGAAACGCAGCATTGTGTCATTATCAAAAATAACTAAGCAAGTAAAACACAACACACTGTAGTACAAAAACTGACTTTTTCACTACTAGTACTAAGACTATACGATGACGACTACCACTACTACTAATACTACACTTAAGGTTTTTGTTCAACGAGAGTGCATATCCACTGTCGAGACCCACTTTTACCACTGACTTTATCCCCGACTTACCTCAGCCTCAAGAGTTGTCTTAAGGAGAACCTTTTAGGATTGCTGCAGCAGGTTTTCAATTGTGTACACCGAGGCCTTAAGGACCGTCGGCGACGTTCAGTGCAGCTAAAGACATAAAGCGACGTCAAAATGTGTGCTGAGTCCCTGGCGTGTTGCGATCAACCCATGACGACTATTGAAAGCTCTGCTCGACAACTGGTTAAATTCAAAGTATATTTGCCTATCTGCTGGTAACAACGACACTATAATAAAATTATTTAACAGTTAATAATAATTTGATAATTTGATAATTTAATACAAATACAAAGGCCGAAATGCATGCATGATATTTGACAAAACAAGCAAATAGCGACAAATTGGCGAAGTGCTATACTTGAGAGGCAGTTGCGGCCGTCAGCTGGCTGAACCGGAAGTCTGTTGGCGGTATCTGGGCATGCGCACACGTGTGTTCCTTCTGGCGTTGGAATGCAGAAATGACTGCAGCCGCCATTGTTTACCGAGCACGCATTGGTCACGCCTGCCCAATCACAACGTCGAATTAGTTCGCAAACCACAGAGCATTATCTCCATCACATATAGCGAGATGTTCACTCAACTGCGTGAACGAGGCTATTCAATGGAAATAAAACGCTCTTCTTTCAGCCGACATACAAATTCAGCTGACCAACATGTCTTTTAGACAACATCTTTTTGTTTCGACAACATTTTTCTAATAGGATTACGTCAAGCAACTTTCCTGCAAATTTCCGTGCAAATCAGCATCGTTAAAACGTTCATCTTTCTTGCATCTTGCAACTGATTTTGGTTTTATCTAGATCCAAATGACCTGATCTATAAAACCAGGATAAACGTCCGAAATTAAAAAAGAACTTTAAACAAAGACAACCACCAAAACGAACAGTCTAGAAAAGAACAGAGATTGGCTACTAGTGGTTACTAGATTGTGCTTAAAAAATACAATACATGTCATATGCTGTGAGAACTTCAAGTCGTTAGGCATAACAGTCCCACAAGACTAGTTACAATATTAAGAATACAACTTGCAATACAAATACCATGGCGAGACGTTATTAATATCAGAATGGTTTTGGTACAATTTATATTCACCTTTATTCATCAGAATATGGTGAACAAAAAAAAATAAAATTAGCACAAAATGAGCACAAAAATAAATATACAGTGCAGAGACAATGGCAGTCTGAGGAAGACGAAGTTACGTACGCCTAGCTGCAGTTCGATTGAAGTATTTGACATCGTTGAGGCCTCTGAAGACTGTGTCCAGTAATCGTTCCAGTCCGCCGGTGCCGTCACGCCGTGCCCGGAACAGTCCTCGCACTGCCCAGTCCGTCCAGTACACGTACGAGCCCTGCACGGCAATGCCGAATGGATCGGCGTCTGGCGTGCCGGCGAACAACGTTTGACGACGTCCTCCGTCAACGTCGGCGACCTCAATACGTTCAGTGTGACCGTCGCACCAATACATCCGCTTCTCTGTCAACAAACACACGACGCATTTCTGTTACCAAAGTCTTTAGTATGGCTGTAAAACTGCGATTGTTGGCATTATTTTTACTCATGCATACGTTACAATATAAATATTTTAATCCTACCTGTTTTCCCAAAACAAGTCGCTAAACACAGACTAGTTGAAATTTCAATCTGCTTGACTCTAAGTAACTTAGCACACCGTTAGGTTTAGGTTACCAGCATAGAGTTGGGCCAGCACGGTCGACGGAGATACAATATAATATTGCCATCGGGCACAACTACAATAAAATATAACGGGTTGTCAGCTGCAACAGACACAGCCAAAACAGAAAATTAACAAAAATGGAGTTTTTAAACATTATCACAAGCAAATCCGAAAAAAGTTTCAAGTCAGCGAAGGCAGTTCAGATAAGCCCTGGCAACAGTCTGAGGGTAAGAGGCTTTATAGAACAAGTACATGTAAGTTTTAAGCTAAAGTTAAAGCGTGATGGAGTGACTGACGGCGTAAAGTAATGAGATAGGATCTGCAAAATGGAGTGAGTGAGAACTGAGTAGAATGGATCAATTAGACGATATGACAGTCAGTATAGACTAGATCACAGTCACGTGGAACTGACCGTCGAAGTCGATGGTGAGGCCACTCGGCCAACTCGTATTGACGCTAATCAACGTCAAACAGTTCGTTCCGTCCATGTTGCAGCGGTCGATGCGACCTCGGCCAGAATTGCGTACAGGAAAATACACGTACCTGACAAAAACATTCGTATTTCAACTTGCTTCCATCCCGCGTATTGGCTTAACATTAGAATCTCTAGATTTTTAGCAAGAATTTTACTCAAAAGTGCATATTCAGCACAACCATCGAAATAACGCAGCGCACAAAAGCCCATTTAGGCCATGCATCAGCCAACTTCTTGTTTTCAGTGAAATAATAAATCACTTACTTCATGAAAATGTGATTGCATAAAAACAAAACACGCATCGAAAACTATAACGAAAAAAACTTTTATCAACAGTGACTACTTGTTTAATGATCACATATTGTTTCATATTCAAAAATAAAATAACAAAAAATAACACCAGTAATTTATTTTTGGTCTTATAAATGTATGTGTACCTTTGGTCGTTTGTGACTTTCGCGGCCATTTGCAAGCTTTATGTCCCAACCCGCAATTGTAAGTACATAGAGCTGGATACAGCTTTGAAAATAAACCACTCCATGTCTAAGTTGCATTACATTGTTTGTGTTGTTTTGTGGCAAATAAAGTTCTCTCTCTCTCTCTCTAAGTTAGAGCTCACATTATCTATTACTCTGCAATCACTAATCAATCATAAATAAATAAATGTAACAGTGAAACATGGTAACGGCAGAGTTGGTCATCCCAAGCCAACCCGACTCGACCCACAGAAAAGTACAAAAGTGTAAAATTACGTACGACCCGACCAGACATATAACCCGTAGTTACAGTTCAAAATCTGGACTGGACCCCAACGCGACCTGACCGATGGAGGGTATAGAGACAGCGGTCGACCAGTCACAGTGACTGACCCGCTGCGTTCGTCGACAACGACAGCTCTTGGACTGGTCAGGTTCTGACTGACGAGTACTTTGCGACTCTTGCCGTCCAGACTCATAATGACGATGTGGTTCTGACGTGAGTCGGTGTAGTACAGAGCACGTGACTGGGACGCCAGAGCCAGGCCGTCAACACGCGAACCTACCAGTAACATATCGCAATCCGTCGGTATTTTATCTCGCAACGGCCAACGGCTTTTACGACATGCACCATTACTTTGAATCTTCGTACAACCGGTTTTTTATCGGAATTACTCCAAACTTTTTCCCACGATTTTTCTTTAGTTTTAACACGGTTAAGTTCTGGTCAGCAGCTACACTGATCACTTACGACTTTATGGCTAATATCAGCGTAATGTGCAAAATGCAGCCAGTTTTCCAACTCAACCTCGTCAACTTGTTTCCATGACTTCCATCCTGTTTAATTGACAGTGTTTACAGCATATAAACAGTAACTGCATCAGACAAAAGGAAAACGCCGAAGAACAACACAAATGATAGAAGTCGAAACCGCAGTGCGTATACGAAATAGTGTTAGTAGTAGTAGTAGTAGTAGTAGTAGTAACTAAATGGCAGTTATGGTGCCGCTCCCTACTCGAGCCCGGACCGGGAGTGCATTACAAAAAGTCAATAAAGTCAGTTAGTAATTTCATTACAGCAAACAAAATAATGATTTCTAAAAATAACTTCGTGAATTCAAACTCAACTCACTGGACCCAATGCACAATTCGGTGCGTTCAGACCCAGATTTACCACTGATTTTATCCCCAACTTAAGTTAACGCAGTCTCAGAACTGGAGTGGCTTCAAATTGTAAACGCGATGACAACAGTAACAAGATTACACAAAGACAGCTACTAACCAACGGACACATCACGAGACTTCATTTGCATAGTGTTTAAGCTGTTTTTAATGTTTTAATGTACTTTCATGTTTCTTGTTGTAAACGATAGTTTTTCTCGCAAGTATGTTGTTGAAAGTCGGTTTTTACTTACGGACACACCAAATGGCGTTTTTTCACAAATGTTTGGATATCTTAAAAAACGCATTTTCATATTCGTACTCTTCAGAAGTTGCGGTTGTCGACTTTGTATCAAAACGAATATATGATGATGAATTGATGATGATGAAGATAGAGAGAGAGCTGTCAACGGACCGAGCTCGGCGGGTTTGATGATGTGCAGATCAGAGCCGTTGAGGTAGGCGCTCTTGACGACACTACTCTCAAAGTCTGTCCAGTAGATGCGGTCGTCGACGAAGTCGTACTCGACGCCTATTGGACGGTCGAACGGCGACAGTTTGACCGCCGACACTGTCTGCACGTCCACGCCCAGCTGATAGACCGCGTTGCGGTAGTCATCAGCCACCAGGAAGAAATTGTCTCGTCGTAGATTCGCTACCAGTGCAAGTTATGCAACAACACGTGCGACACCAATAACCACCGGAAGCAATCAGAGATCTCAAACATCCGCCAGAAAGTGCTGCCACCAGCCAAATACAAAGAACTTAACACAGCTTCTAACTCGTAATCACGAAGAATCCTGAATTCAAAAATCAGAATTTATAAAAAAAAAAATTCCCGATCGCCATCGAAGTCTAACTACTTTCTTTTTGGGCCATGCCCAATCCTACGCTAAATTTCATCAAAATCTGTTCATAATATTTTTCAGTAATTCAGCTGACAAAATCGATCGACCCAAAATCCTTCGTCGTTTTGCTTTGGCCGAAATAATCACGACAACAGCGCAGTATTCGTCATTGGCACGTCGCCATTAATGCTTCTATTTGCCGTTCTAGAATTTATATGATAGGCAAATTTCACGCCTATACGGCATGGACGTCGTTCTGTTTTCTAGGCAGCGTTAAACATAAACTAAACCAGCGTGGCGTTTGAAAACTAGGCACACATCGAATGAAATGACACTTTACGTATAATAACTAATAAATCGTCTACATCCTTGTGACTGTTTTTTTTATCTTTCTATTCTTCCAAATCCGCGTGGAAGTCCTAGTCGACTTCAGCGCACAAATGTCGTGAGCGTAAACATGTCGTTTCGTATAAAGCGTATACACTCGTACATGGCAAACACAATAGCGAGGACGACAGTTACTATACAAACCGGAACTGCACGTTCTGGCGTCGGCGTTGAGCGAGAAGCCGTCTGAGCATGCGCAGACGCAACTTCCGTCCGGCGTTGACGTCATCAGCTGTTCGCAGGCGCCGGCTACCACCAAATCGTCACAGTAAACTCCTACAAACAGTCGTCTTCTTTCTCTCGCACTCTTCCACAGCGCTATGATGTTTTGACTGGTACGAATTACACAGTTAACTCGTGTAATTATTAGTATGCTGTACACGTCATGTTTAAAACTTCTGCAGATGTGCAGATCAGACCCGACCGGTACGCGG
>Ga0056124_1000412_pt1 | contig 13476 bp, 11 predicted proteins | sample WorMetHEROISLAND_2_FD_70069 | JGI IMG/M metagenome (GOLD analysis project Ga0056124, IMG submission 70069) | Marine gutless worms symbiont microbial communities from Max Planck institute for Marine Microbiology, Germany - Olavius sp. 4 HERON ISLAND | ecosystem: Host-associated > Annelida >... | reverse complement strand
ATTAAAGATCTGGGGTGACAGACTCGGGATCCCTACTGTGGCCGGTCGGGAAGGAAAGGACAGCGCGTCGGTCGCCTATGACGCGTTAGGTCAGGCCCAGGAGTCCGAGTGCGACCTTCTTATTCTCGATACGGCTGGCCGGATGCATAACAAAGGGCATTTGATGGATGAGCTGGAGAAGTTGACCAGGGTGATGCGCAAACGTGATTTAAAAGCACCGCATGACTGCTGGATTATCCTTGATGCTACGACGGGTCAAAACGCCCTGCGCCAGATTGAAGCTTTTCAAAAGGCCGCTCCACTCACTGGAGTGATTATGACCAAGCTCGATGGAACTGCGCGAGGTGGTGTGCTGGTCGCAGCAGTGCAGCGTTTTGCTCTCCCAATTCTGGCGACCGGATTAGGGGAGGGGATGGAGGATTTAATACCCTTCGATCCGACGCATTTTTCGCAAGGGTTGTTCTTAACTTAAGGGGAAGTCATGAAGGAACAGGAAACAAAAAAATCGGCCATGAAAACGGTTTTGAGTATATTGCCGTTGCTGATTTTTTTTCTGGTATATAAATTTTCTCCCTATCCGAAAGACCTGGATCGGTTCCTTGTAGCTACGGCAGTTTTTATCGCCTTTAGTATCGTAGCCATGGCTCTGTCCTGGTTGCAATTTCGTGAAATTGAAGTAATGAGCTGGGTTTCCCTGATTTTGATACTGGCTTTCGGAGGATTGACTTTATATTTTCAGGATGAAAGCTTCCTGAAAATCAAACCGACGATACTCAACGGATTATTCTCGGTTTTGTTACTGGGGGCCTGGATTTTAAAATACCCCTTATTTGAACGTATTTTCTCAGGCAGCTTGCCAAAAATTCATCCTGATGGCTGGTTGGTGCTGACACGTAACTGGGGTCTGTTTTTTCTATTTGTCGCGTTATTGAATGAATTTGTCTGGCGCAATTTTTCTACAGATAATTGGGTGACCTTCAAGGTTTGGATTCTCCTTCCACTGAATTTTCTTTTTGCTATGAGCCAGGTAAAGACTATCATGCACTATAACCTTGAGGAGTATAACGGGCATGATCGCGATTCTGGCGATGATTAAAGCCGAAAAATTTATCAAGGTAAGTAAAATTGGGACGTGAAGAAGCATGTTGCCAAGGGTCGTAAGACTGTATAGATTAATGCCATCATACTGGATGATATGGGATCTTTAATGACTGCATTCTTTCAATACCGTCTTTGCTGGATGGACCGTCGTCCGCTGTTATTGCCGTTATTATGGCTTTTTGTAGCGGCAGTTGCTCTGTCGCTTACAGGCTGTTCTGGACAGAAGAAAAAAGAGCTGAGATATGTAGCTCTTAATGTAGAGACTATTTACAACGAAGCTCACAACCAATTTCTCAGCGGCAATCACTTTCGCGCCGGGCGCTTCTTTGATGAAGTGGAGCGACAACATCCTTACTCGATTTGGGCTAGGCGTGCTCAGTTGATGGGGGCATATTCCTATTACTTATCCGGAAATTACAACGAAGCTGTTCTAACGGCACAGCGGTTTTTATCCATTCATCCAGGAAACAAACATGCCGCTTATGCCTATTACCTCATAGCGGTTTCATATTATGAACAGATATCGGACGTTAGGCGGGACCAGAAAATCACGCACCAGGCGCTAAAGGCTCTGACCGACCTGGTCAAGCGCTTTCCCAATACACCTTATGCAGCAGACTCTAAGATCAAAATCGGACTGACGCTTGATCATCTTGCGGCTAAGGATATGAGGGTAGGCCGTTGGTATCTGAGCCAGGGGAATTATATCGCAGCATCGAAGCGTTTTCATAATGTTGTGAAAATTTATGACAAGACATCCTACGTCCCTGAAGCTCTGCACAGGATTGTCGAGTGCTCGCTTTTACTGGGCTTGCAAAGCGAGGCTAAACGCATAGCATCGGTTCTTGGGCATAATTTCCCAGGTTCCAAATGGTATAAGCGAAGCTATGAACTGATTGCGAAGGCTAAAGCCGGGTAACATGCTCGTTGAGCTTACTATTCGTAATGTTGTCCTAATCGAACAGGTAACCGTGAGTTTTCACTCAGGGCTTTGCGTTTTGACTGGTGAGACCGGAGCGGGCAAATCGATCCTTCTCGACAGTCTTGGCCTTGCTCTTGGTCGAAGATCGGATTCAAAATTGGTCCGCAAAGGCTGCGATCAGGCCAGCGTCACTGCAGCATTTGTCGTCGCCGACGATCATCCGGTTTGCAACATTTTACGTGATAGTGCAGTGGAATGGGCATCCCCGCTATTGTTGCGACGTATTGTTCAGGCCGATGGAGGCAGCCGCGCTTTTATCAACGATCAACCGGTCAGCGTCGGTCTGTTACGCGATGTTGGCGATTGCCTCGTCGAAATTCATGGTCAGCAGGATGATCGCGGACTTCTGAGTCCCAAGGGACATTGCGCCTTGCTCGATAGTTTTGCTGGGCTTAATGACGACGTGGAACGGCTTGGGCACCATTACCGGGAATGGCGAGCATCTATTGCTGCCCTTGAAGACAAACGCCGGGATATTGAGCGTGCAGAACAAGAACGAGAATGGCTGACGCATAGTGTTGAGGAACTGACACGCCTTCAGATGGAACCAGGAGAAGAGGACCAGCTTGCCGAGGAACGGCAGCGTATGTTGCAGGGGCAGAAGGTGATGGAGGATCTTGGGGAGGCTTTAGGCGCACTCGAAGGGTCGGATGCGCTTCCGGCTCAACTGCGTCGGGTTCACAGAACGCTTGAGCGTATGGTCACGATCGTAACAGACAATGATCTCTTAAACGAAGCTTGTCGATTTATGGAGCAGATTAACATCAATTGCGATGAGGTAGAGGACAGGTTGGATCGCTTTAGAAGGGAAATGGATTTCGACCCCGACCGACTTGAAGTCGTGGAAAGCCGATTGTTTGAAATGCGAGCCTTGGCCCGTAAACACAATGTTCCTGTCCATCAGCTGGAGGCACTGACGCAAGAGTTACATGCGCGCTTTGATGCTCTTGAAGATGCAGCCCTCACTCTATCGCGTCTTGAACAGGATGTGGGCAAGGCCGAACAGGCTTATCGCAACCTGGCTCTCGACATCTCCAAAGCGCGAAAGAGTGCGGCCCTGGAACTCGACCGCAGTGTAGCAAAAGAGCTTAAGCCGCTAAAGCTGGAGGCTGCGCGCTTCAAAACCAGTATTCAGGATATTGAACAAAGCGCCTGGTCGGAGCGGGGTTGCGATCGGATTGAGTTCACGATTGCTACCAATCCTGGGGCCGACTTCGGCGGGTTGAACAGGATCGCATCTGGCGGTGAGTTGTCGCGATTTATCCTGGCTTTAAAAGTTGCACTTGCTGGAAGCGAAGGTACGGGCGTTCTGATCTTCGATGAAATAGATCGTGGAGTTGGTGGCTCGGTCGCGGATGCGATTGGTGAGCGTATCGCCAGGCTTGGACAAAAGACTCAGGTGCTCGTGGTCACGCATTCGCCTCAAGTTGCAGCACGGGGAGGGACTCAGATCATGATTGAAAAAAGCCAAAATAGGACAAGAGCTGAAGAGGAAGGCCATACGGCAGGGGTGCAGATCTCAGTGATAAATCTCAGTCACAAAGAGAGGGAGGAAGAGATCGCCCGGATGTTATCTGCGGAGAAGGTCACGGAATCCGCAAGACAGCAGGCCCGAGTATTACTGGAGCAGGCCCGAACAGAGTGAAGGTCTGTTTGTTTTATAGTTTTTGTTTTTATCTTGTATTGTCATAATGCTCCTTATAAAAGTCCCTGTCTGTCGGCTATTATTAAATGGCCCTTAGGACAATCGGGGAGTAGCTCAGCCAGGTAGAGCACTGTGTTCGGGACGCAGGGGCCGGAGGTTCGAATCCTCTCTCCCCGACCAGACGTTATCATTTGCATTGTAGTGGAGCGTCACCAGGCTCAAGGCAGGGCCAAAATTTCGGTATTCAAAGAATGCTCTCAGGAGAGTTGCTAACTGCGCTCTATCAGGCCGTGGCGCTTTTTTCCTGCAGAGATCTTGACCGTTCCGGCTCCAAGTGCGATGCGACGCTCCTGGTCTTTGACGGGTCGGTCTTCAACTCTAGCACCTCCTTGATCGATCAGACGGCGTGCCTGGCCTCTGGAAGCGACGAACCCTAATTTCAAGAGGGCGTCTATCAAAGATATTTCCGCGTCAGGGTGCTGGATTTTTGGAAGAGCTTGCCCACTGTCACCGGTTTCGAAGACAGCCTGCGCGGTATTTTGGGCTTCCAGAGCAGCTTGTGGCCCTCGCGCCATGGTCGTCGCTTCGGTCGCCAGGATTTTTTTGGCATCGTTCAGCTCCGCTCCTTGAAGTTTCTCCAGACGCTGGATTTCATTCACAGGCAGTTCGGTCATCAGACGCAGGAATCGACCAACATCGGCATCGGGAATATTGCGCCAATATTGCCAGTAATCATAAGCCGGAAGCATATCCTCATTTAGCCAGATTGCGCCCTTTGCCGTCTTTCCCATCTTCTCGCCGTTTGCCAGTGTTATCAAGGGAGATGTCAGGCCGAAGACCTCTGCCCCTAGCTTCTTCCGCGTTAACTCAACGCCGTTTACAATATTACCCCACTGATCCGATCCGCCCATTTGCAGTCTGCAGCCCGTTCTTTTGTACAGTTCCATAAAATCATAGGCCTGAAGGATCATGTAATTAAATTCTAGAAAAGTTAAAGGTTGTTCCCGATCCAGACGAAGCCGAACCGAATCAAAGCTCAACATTCTGTTTACGGAAAAATGCTTTCCAATATCTCTCAAAAACGGGATATAGGCCAGGCCGTCGAGCCAGTCCGCATTGTCGATCATAATTGCGTCGGATGGGCCGTCCCCGAAGGTTAGGAACCGTTCAAAGATCGTCAGAATCGATTGCTTGTTACGTGCGATCTCGTCAACCCCCAGGATTTTACGCCCTTCTTCCTTGCCTGATGGGTCGCCAACCTTGGTCGTACCACCGCCCATTAGAACGACAGGCTTATGTCCGCATTGTTGTAGACGGCGTAACATCATGATTGGAATCAAGGAACCCACATGCAAGGACCGTCCTGTGCAATCAAAGCCGATATAAGCTGTTACAGTCTGTTTGCTCAAAAGATCATTAAGGGCGCTTTCGTCGGTCACCTGGTGGATATGCCCACGTTCGTGCATCAATTGGAGGAAAGGGGACTGTTTCATGGCCTGCAGGCCTATCAGTTCATAGAATCGATCTCAAGCCTAAATTCGTACACGCAATGACAGCAGTATAGGTCAGCACGATATCAAATAAGCTGTGCTTAATAGCCTCACAGGAGATAGTTGACTAAGTACGAGCAATAGATAAGAGCACTAGCAATGGATAGGACATAAGCCGAGAACAGTAATGCACGAATTTAGGGCAGGAATTTTGAACAAGGATCTGTTTCAAAGTGATAGCAGCCTAAGAATTAGGCAGCCTAGTTCGATAAAGGCTATAAAACATAAGATTAAGGCCTAAGATTTGAGGTGGCACGACCTTTGCTTGCTTTTTGTGAAAGCTCTTGCTTGCTTCTTGTAATAGATTAATTAGAATTATTGAGAAGCAAATTTTATAAGAACCAAAAACTTAAAATGAGGATGATAATGCAGATCATACGTTACTTACCGATTATACCGGCTCTTGCTTTAAGCACGCCGGCTTATTCAGCAGCAGTCGAACCAACAGTAGATAAAGGTGATGCCGGGTTCATCTTCATCTGTTCCGTCATAGTGTTGATGATGAGCATCCCGGGGCTGGCTTTATTTTACGGAGGCATGGTTCGCGCCAAAAACATGCTTTCTGTTTTGACCCAGGTTTTTGCGATTGTTTGTCTAGCCATGGTGATCTGGGCTGTATACGGCTACTCACTCGCCTTTACGACCGGCGGTCTTAATTCATTTATCGGTGGATTTGACCAAATTCTTTTAAAGGGAGTGAACCAGGATTCACTGGCAGAAACCTTCTCAGAAGGGGTCTATATTCCTGAATATATCTTTATCTTTTTCCAGGGAACCTTTGCAGCGATTACAGCGGCGCTGATCGTCGGTGCTTTTGCTGAGCGCGTGAAATTCTCCGCGGTACTGCTGTTTACGACCCTTTGGTTGACTTTCATTTACTTCCCGATTGCTCATATGGTCTGGTATTCTGGTGGACTGATGTTTGAGTGGGGTACGTTCGATTTTGCCGGCGGCACCGTCGTTCATATCAATGCCGGGATTGCTGGGCTGATTGGTTGTTTATTCCTTGGAAAGCGCATCGGTTTTGGACAAGACGCCATGGCTCCGCATAATTTAACTTTTACTATGATCGGTGGATCGCTTTTGTGGGTTGGCTGGTTCGGATTCAACGCTGGATCTAACCTGGAAGCGACAGGGGTCGCAGCGTTAGCAGCCGTCAATACGGTATTTGCGACAGCCGCCGCCGCGCTGGTCTGGATGATCCTGGAATGGACACGTCACAGTCAGAAACCGTCCTTGCTCGGCATCGTAACCGGGGCTATCGCCGGTCTCGTCGCAATCACGCCAGCTTGCGGATTTGCAACACCTGCAACATCGTTGCTAATCGGTGCAGTTGCCTCTATCTTCTGCTACTGGTTTTGCACCACGGTCAAGAACAAGCTTGGATATGACGATACTCTGGACGTCTTCGGTGTACACTGCGTCGCCGGAATCGTCGGAGCGATCCTGACAGGTGTCGTTGCTGATCCGGCACTAGGCGGCCAGGGTGGAGACGGCTTCAATATGGCGTCCCAGGTCTGGATCCAGACGAAAGCCGTATTATTCACTATCCTCTGGACAGGAGTCGGATCTGCGGTCCTGTTTGCCCTGACCAATAAGATCGTCGGCCTACGCGTCACCAACGAAGAGGAGCGGGAAGGCTTGGATATCGCCTCTCACGGAGAACGAGCTTATACGAGCTAACTAGTAGAATAAATGTAATAAAGGCCAAAAACCTGCAGTCTTGGTTTTTGGCCTTTTTCTTTGCCTAAAATTGCTCTGAAGATTGCACTGGCAACTTTTGTTGACAATGATTATGATAACCCTCAAACTCGTAAGGGCGGAATGATTTCTGAGGAGCTTGATTAAGCCATGACTGCAATTCGTTGTTTTGTGTGTGCATGTATATCGATTATCTTGGTTTTTTCCCTGATCCTCATGTCATCTGTGACCAGTGCGTCTGCTCAATCGAAAGATGTGACTGACTTAGAAGCAAGTGACTCTGCAGAGAAAAAAGCTCCCATTTTGAATTTGCAACGCCCTGACATCAATGCGCAAGAGCAAGTAGAAGAGTATAACCGTAAGATTCGCCAAGCGGTATCACCCAAGGAAATCCGTCTTGCCTGTTCTTCACCAGAAGGGACGGTGATGATAGGTGAGGAAATTATCATCTGTGCTGAGAGTAACAGTAAATTTAAATTCCTTACACCTTCAACCGCAGATGAGGATGAACCGGACCCTAAAGAAGACGCACCGACGAAGAAAGCAGAGAGGGATATGAAATCTGCCCGTGACCAAGCTGCGACCGGGCATAAGTCATCACGCACACCTCTTCCCGGCGAGAAGGACTGTCGCGGCGCCGCAAGTTGCTGACACAGAAAAACTTAGTTGATTTTCAAGCGCATTTCTTCTATTGAGGCTTATTGCTCAACAGGAGTATCAATGGCGAAAGAAGAACTTCTCGAAATGAAGGGTCTGGTGTTGGAATTGCTTCCAAACGCCATGTTCCGTGTTAAACTGGAAAACGATCATGAAATTATCGCCCATACGGCTGGAAAAGTACGAAAAAACCGTATTCGTATTCTAGCTGGCGACGAAGTGCAGGTCGAACTTACGCCCTATGATCTTAGCAAGGGCCGTATTACCTATCGTTTCAAATAGGTCTTCATGATCGATTGGTCGGTTTTTCCAATCCCCTCTGAAGTTCAGAAAATCAGTTATCCAGGCCTATCTATTCAGGCTATGATCCTGACAGTAATTTAGATTGTTGAATTTTACACCATTTTATGGTAGCTCGTAGACTACTTTTAAAGACCTGTTTTCCAATAGGGATAAGAACCTATTAAGAAGGTATTTTATGAGGGGGAAATCCTATGAAGCACATCATTTTGTCTTTCGTTCTTGTCACAGCGTTGGTGGCAGTCAGTGCAGCGCATACGCCTGTTTACGCCAAAGAAAAACGTAAAAAAGAAAAAAAACGCAAACCAAATTATACGCGCGCCATTATAAAACCTTTTAAGGAAGGTAAAAAAGCGCTTGAAAAGGGCAAGCTTGAACAGGCTCGAAATGCCCTTACAAAAATAGACGAAATTGTAGCAAAGAAAACTCCTACTCAGGATGACCTTTTTGTGATCTCAAATTTCCGATACTCTCTGGGGAAGAAACTTCAGGATAAGGATATGACCTTCAAGGGTCTGAAGGGCATGTATGACTCTGGCCTTTCGGGTCGGGAGGAAATCATTGGTCCGATGTTATATGACCTGCTGTATAAGGCCGGCAAAGAAGAAGAAGCCGTTAGCTATCTTCATAAGACAGCGCAGGCAAAGCCCAACAATCCAAATGTCCATATTTTTCTTGCCCAATACTATAGGCGTGTGAAAAACCTGAATCAGGCGGAGCAGTCTATTCGTCATGCTATTGGAATAATAGAGGCAAAAAAGCAGAAAGCTCCTGAAGACTGGTACAAGATGTGGCTGGGGCTGGCGCATGAGGCCAAAAATAGAAAAGCCTTTTCACTTGGTCTCGTTAAACTGGTCAACAATTATCCAAACAAGGACAATTGGAGCGATGCAGTTTATTCATTTCACTCTACGCCAGGGTTGAAGGAAAGTGAATTGCTCGACAGCTATCGCCTTTTGGGTGCCGTTAATGCCTTGCAGGAAATTGACGATGTTCTGGCTTACGGCGAAGCGGCCAATGATGCCTTTGCATATGATGAAACATTACGAGTCTTGAGCAATGCTGAAAAGGCAGGGGTCGCTAGTGCTGCAGCCCAGGAGGTCAGAGAGTTGAGAGCAATAGCCGTAAAAAACCGCTCCCAGTTCGACCAGGCTACAATGAAATCCTTGGAAGGCCGCGCCCAGAGGAGCAAACGGGCGAGGGAGGCCATGAACGTCGGTAATATTTCTATTGCCCGTGGTGAATATGAAAAAGCGGCCCGGTTTTTTGGACTGGCGGCAGAAAAGGGCAATGCGAATAACAAACAACTGGCTACTTTACGTCGGGGAATTGCCTACGCCCTTACAAAGAAAAATGATAATGCGCTTGCTATGTTTGCGGAAATTACCGCCGGAAAATTTCTGCAACTGGCTCAGCTTTGGACTGTTTACAGCAAGGTTGAACAAGCCAAAGCCGACCAAGCCAGGGAAGATCAAGCTAAGGAAAACCAAGCCCAGGGCCAATAATTGCTTGGGGTAATGCGCTTTCTGGACCCTGGAAGCTTTGGTTTTGCATTTTGAAACACAAAGCGATCAATTCTTTATTGAACAAATAAAGGCAGGATAAAGCTCTTATCACCGGGCTTGAAACACATTAGCACTTAACTAATTAATCACTTAAATTGGGGGCTTAAATAGGGTTTGGACCTCAAATTCCTTCTTGCTTTTTTAGGGATAGTTGCTAGTGTCCGCTTTTTATATTGATCTTCTTGGCGGCTAATGGCTGCATATAAGGGGAAAAGTATCGCCCAACTGGCATGGGATATGGATTGATATTATGGCAGTACCTAAACGTAAAACCACTCCATCAAGGCGAAATAAGCGCCGTGCACATCATGCACTGAAGGCAGTTAATTTCCAGGAATGCCCTAACTGCGGTGAATTGAAGCTATCGCATAACCTCTGCAATTCTTGTGGACATTATAACGAGCGATCGGTCCTGGTATCGGATACGGACTAAGCACTTTCAAAGATGTCTCAACATATTCCTAACATCGCTTTGGATGTCATGGGTGGGGACGATGGCCTACCTACAGTCATCGAAGGGGCGGAGCTTGCAAGAGTTAGAAATCCGGCTTTAAAACTGAAGCTCTATGGGGATGCGTCCCAAATCGGTAAAGCATTGGAAGCCTATCCGAAGCTGGCTGAAATCAGCGATATTATTCCGGCAGAACACGTCGTGCACGCTATGGACAAGCCTTCTCAAGCCTTGCGTCGTATGGGGAAAACCTCTATGGGGCTTGCGGTCAATGCAGTAAAAGAAGGTAAGGCGGATGCAGCCATGTCTGCCGGGAACACAGGGGCCTTGATGGCAATGGCGAAAATCAGCCTGCGTACCTTGGAAGGGATCGATCGTCCTGCACTAGCTACCTTGGTTCCAACGAGCAAAGGTTCTTGTGTTATGCTGGACCTTGGAGCAAACACAGAATGTAACAGCACTAATCTGGTGCAATTCGCAGCTATGGGCAGTGCATTCGCTAAAACCATCCTGATGCGGAACCGGCCAAGCGTTGCTTTATTGAATATCGGTGTAGAAGATATGAAGGGACCGACGATATTGCAAGAAGCTTTTAGCCAGCTGCATAATGCAAAACTGCCTATCGATTTCAGGGGGTTTACAGAAGGCGATCAGATAGGAGTCGGCGATATTGACGTGATTGTCACCGACGGCTTTAGCGGGAATATTGCCTTGAAATCCATTGAGGGTACTGCACGACTTTTTGGAAAACTTATGAAAGTTGCCTTTAGCGCAAGCTGGATGAGTAAACTAGGCTTCTTGCTGGCTGCACCGAGTTTTAACAGCGTTAAGAATCACATCGATCCAAATAATCATAACGGAGCCATTTTTCTTGGCTTGAATGGTCTGGTCATTAAAAGTCATGGCAGTGCCGATTCCAATGGTATTGCCAATGCCATTGGACTCACAACCAGGTTGATCCAGGACTGTCTGCTTAAACGGATCAGTAAAAGCCTCCCACAATTCAGGGAAAGCCCACAGTCTATCAACAATAACAATTCAGAAAATGGCTCTGGCAATCAAGAGACGGTATCCAAACAATGACGGCGACACGAATACTTGGGGTAGGCATGGGTTTGCCGAAAAAATCCCTTTCAAATTTTGATCTCCCCGAACATCTTGATACTTCGGACGAATGGATTCGCGAACGAACCGGTATTCGTCAACGTTATATCGTCTCTGACGGGGAAATGACGAGCTCTCTGGCGACAGAGGCTGCGCGAAGAGCGCTGGAGCATGCCGGAATAGATGCGCAAGAAATCGATATGATTATTTTGGGAACGGCAACGCCTGACCTGACTTTTCCTTCTACAGCGACCAAAGTGCAAAACAACCTGAATATCAAACATGGCGCTGCCTTTGACCTTCAGGCTGCCTGTTCTGGTTTTATCTATGGCCTGACCTTAGCAGATAGCCTGATTAAATCCGGGAAGATGCGAACTGCTCTGGTCATCGGGGCAGAGACGGTTAGCAGTATCCTTGACTGGAACGACAGGAATACTTGTGTTTTGTTTGGGGACGGAGCAGGGGCTGTTGTCGTTCAGGCGTGCCCTAGTACCGATGACGGTGGTATCCTGGCCGACCGGATTCGCTCAGACGGTGCCTATTCTTCTATTTTATGTGCAACAGGAGGGCCATCTTCAACGAAGACCATCGGCAATCTTCATATGCATGGCCGTGAAGTTTTCAGGCATGCCGTATCGAAAATGGAGCAGGTGGCTCGTGAAGTCATCGCTGATGCAGGGATTGCTATTAGCGATATAAAATGGTTTGTCCCACATCAGGCTAATAAACGGATTTTGGATACGATAGCCAAGACGATGAAAATACCAAAGGAGCGTGTGATCTCCACCATTGACCGGCATGCAAATACGTCAGCAGCCTCCATCCCGCTAGCCTTGGCTGAGATGGTTCGTGAGGATAAGCTGCAAAAAGGCGATATTGTGCTCCTTACCGCGATGGGCGGGGGATTAGCATGGGGTGCATCGCTTCTGCGTTGGTGATTTACATATAGCACTTTCATCTGCCAAGGCGTCCAAGGCCTGAAGTCCTAAGGTTAGTGCCGCTTACCTGGAATTCGGATTGGAAATAGATCCGGATCGCCTGGCCCTAATCCAGCGCCAGCACATCCAGGCAGCGACAACGTCGATCATTGCAGCCAAGACGAATGGCGCATGAAATCCGATCCAGTCGTATATAAAACCCCCAAGCGCGCTGGCAAACATGATTCCCAGCGATCCGGAAATATTGAATAGGGCGATGATGGATCCGCGCCGCTCAGGACTTGCCTCTTTGCCAACCAGGCTCTGGGCTGAAAGGAAAGCGCCAATCTCACCAAAGCCAAGCGCGACGAAAAAGGGCAGATTGGCCGTGCTAAGTGGGTTGTTGACCAATGTGATGAGGCTATAGGTAACTGCGGCCAACACAAGGCTGGCAAAGACCATTTTGACCCGGTCAACTCGGTCAATACACCACAACATAAACAACGGCCAAAGCGTTGCAGCGGCTTGCGATACGATAAATGGAATACGCGCTTGCGCCAGCGCTTCCCCCATACTATGCCCTCCGAGCAGGGCTATGGTCTTGCCCCAGGCGACGGTAAAAGTCGCGATGACAACCAGATTGGCTCTAGCTGCGAAGACCGCTATAAAGGCAAGCTGAAGTGATTTGCTGTTACGCACCTCAGCAAAGCCAGCCCGCAATCTGGCGAGATTATGTTTCTTAGAAGTTGCACCTTCCGGGCGACCGCGCTTGAGGGCGATCATCGCAAAAATCCCAACGCATATTGCAAGCAAAGCCGGAGCAGCCATAGTCAGTCGTCCGGCTTGCAAGGTTTCAATCTGCGCCATGTCGTAAACTTTCGGCAATCGCCCAAAGATAATCGCAAGCGTGACGATTCCAATCCCATTCAGGATTCCAACTATGCCGGTCAGTTTTCCACGATCGTCAACTATGGCGTAATCCGCGATCAAACAGCCAAGCATGGAAGCTGAGGCTGCGATCCCCACAGCAAAAACCATCCGTGCAATATAGAGATCAATCAAACTACGCGCTTCCCCGGTCAAGAGGAAGCCAAGCGACAGGCAAAAAAAGCCAAAAGCATAGACATATCGTCTTTCGACTTTGTCGGCGATCACGCCTATTGGCGCAAAAACAATCAGCAAGGTCACTTCGTTCCAAATGTGCAGGATTCCAAGTGCTTTGCCATGTTCCGATTCTGGAAGCGCAATCAGAGCCGTCAGAACATAAGGAGTCAAGACATCCAGACAGACGATTAGCCCCAGTGTAAAAAAGGCTAGAATTAGTAAACTGATTAAATGTCTGGCCTGAACCCGATCAGCGCGCCGGACTGGAAATTGCATCTTGTCAGCGCGCCTTTTGTTCCGTTTTTCGTTCCTGCAGAGCCTCGCGCAGTTGGCGCGCCTTATCCTCTTTATCGACCTGTTTGCCTCGCGCGATTGAGAGCGCATCGGCAGGAACGTCTC
>Ga0056124_1000410_pt1 | contig 13517 bp, 10 predicted proteins | sample WorMetHEROISLAND_2_FD_70069 | JGI IMG/M metagenome (GOLD analysis project Ga0056124, IMG submission 70069) | Marine gutless worms symbiont microbial communities from Max Planck institute for Marine Microbiology, Germany - Olavius sp. 4 HERON ISLAND | ecosystem: Host-associated > Annelida >... | reverse complement strand
AAGGATGCTTACATTGATAATGGAAATACGTAAACTATGAAAATTAAAAAAAAGTTTAAAACCTGTGACAGGCTAGATACTGTCTCATGAAAAATGTCAACGTCAATGTTCGACCTTTTGAACTGAAAAGTGATGCACCGGTTACTCCTGGTCTGGGAAACGTTTACACTATGTTTGGGTTATCTATGGGACAGACGGGCAGACAGACGGACGGACGGGCAAAACGTGTAAAAATACGGCCACGTAATAATTAAGTTCTTTTGCAGGATATACGAGCACACACTACCGAGACATGTGTAGCCTGTAATGCATTTATGCTGTTAGGTTAGGATAAACGACGGGAAAATACTGTCGCCAATGGATGTTAGTTTACAGTGCAGATGTAATCTAATTAACAGCCAGGCTCGACAGAACGAAATTTTGACCCAACCATAGCCTAACTCCCCAAAAAACCTATTTCTCAACCTAATCCCGTGCAACTGACAGCTGGCACCAGGCACTGACGACGACACTGCTATGCGTCAGAATATATGCGCTGGGCAGGCGAAGAACTGCACTAAGTTGCATTGATCACAAACGACCAAAAGTTCATATTTTCTAAAGCTGAATCAGAAACAAGCTGTATGCCCTGGCCCTGGGCAAGGCAAGCCATGCGCCGGTAGAAAATGTTGCAAGAATTTTGCAGCATAAACAATTTCGGTCACATGTTCGTGATTTATATCTTGAATTCAATACATTACCAGTTATCCTTCTTCATGAACAGCAATTACTAATTTTCGCTCATAAAATTATTCATCATCCTGAGTCAGTTCCAGAGTTGTCTATTGATTACCTTAATAGAGATGAGTCTGTGCATACCCACGACACCAGAACTAAAACTGATATACATCTCCGTATCTATAGCGTCAATAAAAAGTAAAGTAAAAAGAAAAGTTAGGTTATATTACACTGCGCTCTAAAGCTTAGCTTAAAGCTTAGCTTAATCTAGCGCACTTAACAACCACCATAACCACTTAAGGGTCACATATTATAGAGGACACCGTCAAACCCTCTTGCCTGTACCAGAAATTAACCGTTTCAGGCTCAGCGCGCACTATGCCAATGAGCCACATAGACAAGCTGGTAATACTGGTTATGGACTTAAATGTTTAAAATATAAAATTCCCAAATTGTGGAGTGAATTACCTACAGATCTGGAGGAACAGTCTAGTTTAAATATGTTTAAAACAAATTAAAATTACATTTAATAACTAAGCTTTACAATGATAACTAATTTAGTATTTCTAATTAGACTTTGAACTGAAACTTTGACAATCTTGCACTTGTTGATTTGTTGCACTGCACGTCGTTGTTTTTCTTTTTGTGTCTTTTTTTGTGTTTTTGTATCACATTTATGTTAATAACTAGAGGCAGCCAACTGTGATGATCCTCGGATTTTTTGGCTGTCTGTCTTATATGGTTTTGTTGTTGTTTCTTACAGTGTATTTTTCGTAATAAAGTATGATTGATATGATTGATCGATTGGTGAAGTGGCCGGCTGCCCGCCAGGGCTTGCAGGGTATACGTGGCACTGAACGACGACATCAGCAGGCCTTCAGGCTTGGTATTTGATGTCAAATCTATTTATGCTTATATGCCTATACTCTACTCACTTCTGTAAGTGCGCCGTGCTTGCCAGATTACTAGAGGCGTTTGAACGCATCATGAACCATCCAAGCAAATTTTGTCAGGGCCATAATACATCCGCGGTAGCACCCCATGAAATATGGTAATCTTAATTCGAATGAAACTCTAATATTTATGCTGTGTAGAAACAATAATTCTGTCATCATTTTAAGAATGCCATTAACTTTAGAACATGGTCGTGGCAAGTGGCAAAATTCAATGCAATGTGGCCTATCTTGTCAATTTCTGAGGGGACATGCCGTCATGCAAACCCACATACAGTGCAGCAGATACAAGCCGACAAGCCGACCTGCACCACGACCAATAGACAGTAGGCTTTCTACAGGGTGGGCCAAAAAAGTAAGCCGCAAACTTTTGTCCATATCTTCGCCAAATATTAACCAATTTTCAATTTTTTTTCACCAGCACATTCTGTGGAAAATTTGTAGTAAAGATGTCGTTAAATAAGCCACCACACGTTAACTGTGTCGCTACACTACCTTGTGAAATGCAAATTTCCGAAAACCACTATAGTCACAATAAATACGTATGCAGAAAATATCTTATAAAACAACTTTTTACTAATTTTCTTATTTAAGTTAAATTATGTTTAATTTTACATACACTTCCGGTGTTTGTAAACATACGAAGACGATATTATCGTACAGCATGGGCCAAAAAATAAGCTTCAAACTCTTGTTCATATCTGACGTCATGCATTACGGCATACGTGGAATATCTAATCATTAGAAGAAAAAAAGTATGAGAATATTTTGTGGTGATGTGTGAAATAATCATTTTATTAATGTCCTGCAAAATAGGAAAATTAGCAAAACAATCTTTGCAGAAGTTAAGTTTCTGCATACGTATTTATAGTGATTTTTGAACATTTATATTTCACAAGGTAGTGTAACGACGCAGGTAAGGTGTGGTGGTATATTTAATAATCACTTTATTAAAAATTTTCTACAGAATACGCTGGTGAAAAAGTTTTGAAAATCGGCGAATATTTGGCGAAGATATGGACAAAAGTTTGCGGCTTACTTTTTTGGCCCACCCTGTGCAGCGTAATACACTAGGCGGTATATACCTTCTTCATTTTATGACACTTATTGTACGACATTTACGATACCGTAAACTTAAGTAAAGCGGTTGTTCTACGAGTGGAATAATAAATCGAGTCTCGCATTATGAACTTAGACGAGCTTCGCCGACTTAAGCAGGAACGAAATTGGATGTCACTAAACGTAGCCTACGACATAGCGCGCACTTCATTGACTTCGATTAGTTGTGGATTTGTTGTCCAACAAGTCGTACAACAAGCTGCAGTAATGTCTTCTTTTCCTTTTACCCGCATCGTCTATTTTAAACTAAATGTCAGTAATTGTTATGGGTTATAATTTATCAACACGAATATACACCGTACGATACTTTACGATAAATCCACAGCGAAATCGAAAGTCTACAGCAAATACAGAACAACTGTAGTCACAAAAAAAATCGAAAGCCTGCAACAAATCCACAACGTCTGGACATGTTAGGAAGATGTCATGTAGGCAGCAGTTGCGCGACTTGTTGTCCAAGAAGTCCACAACAAATCGACGTATAGTGGAGTTGGACGTAAGACGGCGTTCGTACGTCTCAAGTCGTCAGCCGGTCTGCATGGGTGCGGCGTCAGCTCCGGTCTCGTCTCGGACCGATGTCGACTGAGCGCCGGATAATCTCGGCAAGAGCGGCGCGGGTCGTCGAGCCAACTGAGACCCGCAGACAATTAGCGACGGACGGCGCACGATCTGACATCTTGGGCTATCGCAAACACCAGCGCAATGCACCCTATATACCGGCCTTTGTGCGTATCGGTACCGGCCTACGTCGTGACATTGCGATAGTTTGCAGTAGGCCTAGATGAGTAACTATAGCATGAACGATTAAAGTGGCCAAAGCGACAAGTGCCGCAAGCAAAAAACAAAGGAGAAAAGACACTCACCGGACAACAAACGCGAACACTGTTTGCCAAAACGTAGTCACACTGAATTTCGCATGCCTCCTTGCTACAACGTAGTATCATTTTTTACGCGCGACAGCATGTAATGCTAAGCGCGTCTTTGCTACGGCAGAGGCGTCCTTCCGTCCGTCTGTCCGTCTGTCACAGTGCCGTATTGTGTCAAAACGACGCAACTTAGGATCATGAAATCTTCACTGTGTGATAGCGTAGAGCCTTTGATTTGTTATGAGGTAATTTTGGTGCCGCTGGGTGAGGAGATTCCCCTCGAACGAGGGCATCAAAGAGGTACCCCCTTAGAAATCGTTATTTTACCACTATTGGCTCGTCTAGCGTGAAAACGGTTGCAGATAGACACAGACTTGCTGCTTATCATAACAAGTACTGCTGACGAGTAACCAACCAACATCGATGACCGTGAACGACCTTGAACCCCCAAAATATGGGGTTTTAGTGAATTTTTAGCGATTTTAGGCTGCGATACACATTTTAAGAGTGAATTGCGCCGAAACCATTCAAGATACACCAGGCCAACCTGCATATGAAATGTTCGGCATTAAACGTAGATTTCAACGGTGTAAGGTTTGGCCCCCATAGGTTCAAGGAGTCCTCCGTACGAGCGCATCAAATTTGGGTACCCCTTTGAAAATGAGCGATTTCTGCTACTGTCGACTAATCTAGGACGAGAACCGTTGCAGATAGACATAGACTTGCTGCATATCATAACAAGCACTGCTGACGAGCTTTCTGGGGGTACCAACATTGATGACCTCGAACGACCTTGAATCCCAAAAATAGGGTTTTAAGTTAATTTTTTTGCTGCGACGCACACTTAGAGTGAATTTAATTTTTGCTGTTCATACTGGAGATAGACCAAGACAACCTACGTACGAAATTAAACTGATGCTGTCGAGCGTCTCATGAGCATTAGCTCAGATTTCTTGTTCGATCAAGGTTATGTGTGTCTGCGACTTTACAGCTCTAAAATTAAAATTTCAACTTAAAGGTGTAAGTACGTTCTTGTTCAATGCAGTATTTGCAGCTGCTTGTTTGTTAGGTGATGTTTCCCCTGAATAACAGCAGTACGAATACGACAGACATCCCCGAAAGTATTACGCTGGCGGGTGGAATCATGTGCTTGACGACGGCAACACGTACGATGGAAGGAAGGGCACATGCTCTAGCGCTAATGACGACTGATTATGACGTCAGGCCAAGTCGTTCAGCACAGCTCTAACAACGCTCGTTAAGTCGGTCTAGAGCGAGGGCTCGGGTCGGTCTCTAGTAATGCAATGAACGTTGCACAATTTCGGTAATTTACGTGAATTACGTGCTCTTAGTAACAGTGCAACAAGCATGTATCCGTCCCCTGTCGTATAGCGGCAAAGCTCAGGTCCGTCCCCGTTCGTTCAGTCCCAGACTCAACAAACATTTTTACGGCCGACAGCATGTATTGCTAAACGCTTAGGCCTACTATAGCTATCGTAATTCTGTCTGTCCGTCCGTCCGTTTTGGTGTCAGGTCCCGGTACCAAGCCAAGCCCAGATGAGATAGAGACTCCGAGTTTTCACTGGATGATAATGTAGAGTCTGTAGTTCTTTGTGAGCAAATTTCATGACGCTAGGTGAGGAGATTCCCCTCGAACCAGGGCACCAAAAAAGAGTACCCCCTAAGAAAATGTTATTTTACCACTATTAATTCGTCTAGCGTAAGAACGGTTGCGTATAGGCACAGACTTGCTGCTTAGCACAACAATCACTGCTGACGAGCTTTCCGGGGTACCAACATCGATGACCTTAAACGACCTTGAGTTGAATCCGAAAAATAAGGGGTTTTACTAAATTTTTCGCAAGTTCAGGCTGTGGCACATGATATTTCAAGAGTGAACTGCGCCGAAATCACTGAAGATAGAGCAAGACAACCTGCGTATAAAATTTTTAGCATTAAACATATATAGCTTTTAACAGTGTAAGTTTCGACCCCTTAAGTTCAAGGAGTCCTCCGTACGAAGGCATCAAATTTAGGTACCCCCATCAAACCTTCAAAATGTGCGATTTCTGCTACCATCGACTAATCTACTACGAGAACGGTTCCAGATAGACACACCAGACTTGCTGCCTATCATAACAAGATGACCTTGAACGACCTTCAAATCTAAAAAAATAGTGCGTTTTAGAGATTTTTTTCGCGATTTCAGGCTGCGATGCACATTTGAAGAGTGCCTTCGCCGAAATTACTGGAGATAGACCAAGACAAACTGCGTATGAAATTAAACTGATGCTGTCGCGCGTCTCACAGGCATTAGCTCAGATTTCTTGTTAGATCAAGGTTATGTGTCTGCGACTTTACAGCTGTAAAATTAAAATTTGCAACTTAAGGCTGTAAGTGCGTTTAGATGTTACTGAAGTTCGTGCACAAAAGTATGACCATAAAACATGTCGACAGTGTTGGGCTGTGGCATTTTGTGAAAGAGAATCTGTTGTTGTACTCACTCTGCAGACCTTACTGACTTTTGACATTTCACCTCAGTGACCTCACCTATCCGCAGCTGCATGTTGAATTCAGTGACTGCAGACTAATCAACAGCTGCAGACGTTATTCGTTAATTAATTTGTTTGCTGGTCGGACATAATAGACTGCTTTTGGACTGCAATGACAGTGTTGAGGCGTCGGCGGGTTTCTAGCCTTTCTACAATGGAAGTTATTATGGCACGTGTAGCAGCTGCTGCGATTTGACTCATAACTCTTTCACATATATACAGACTCTGTGTGTGGTCTCGACGAAAGGAAAACCGAAGCCCCGGGACATTTACCCCCTTAGGTCAAAACCCCCGACAATGTAGTCGGCCGTTGAACAACTTGACTCGTGAAGTTTTATGATCACAAAAATGTGGTACTACATACATGTATATGGTTACTAGTCAGATAGCGTTGTAGACTTGACAGGGGGTTCTGTCCTAAGGGTGTTTTCCTGCTCGGTCGGTAAAGGGGGTTTGACCTATGAGGTTATGTCCGGGGGGGTCTGTGTCGGGACACCGGTTTCGACAGCGTGTCGCCTTTGATGACGCCAAATGTCGTTGTATCGTATATCTCCCTCGGGTCGTCGATCGTTAGTCGAGCGCTACGGCACAATGAATGCGTCGTTGTGCATGTATATTTTTCCCCAGCCAATTCGGCACATGTCATTATTAAACAGAACCGAGACCTAACAGACCCGCTGTCAAACGAAACCGTAGTTTATCTGGGAAAAAGCAATGTCTCGGTCGATGAATATATTTATTAATACAAAAATGGCAATGTTTGCCGAATTTATTGCAGTGTAATGCAGTCAGTCTTCCTGGCAGGGCATACTGGTTTTTCTGCTTCTGCTACGAGCGTATTATCTTTGTTTGCTGTTTTACTGTTCAGTAATCTTGCTGGCTCTGTTTTACTGCAACTGCTTTGTGCTGCTTATTGGCGTAATTAAAGACTGATGGATAATTCATTCCGAGTTTGACTGTATGACTCTTGACCGACACTGCTCATGTACCGGACAGGGCTGGGTATAGTTTTTGCTGTTTCACTAAAAGCTTTGGCCAAGTCTGATGTAGTTTCCGATACACGAGTGCCAGTAATGGCGAACAATGTGCTGGTAAGCTAAATACGTTCATCGTCAAGTCCGGTGTGTTAAATTGCTTACTTAAGAATAGAAAGAAAGGAGAAAAGATATGATACTGAACGGAAGATATGTTAGTCAGTGATGTTAGCAAGGCCAAGCTAAACACTCTCTGTTATTTGCTGAAAAATCATGCCCCAAGGCTCAATGTAAACCATAAAAATATCATATTTCAACTGAAATGATCCCGCTAATATCTGAGTGCCTGAATGTCGGGGAATTTCATCGCTGATCGTGTGAAACGTTGCACGGGTTCAAAATTGTTTATTGTCTCATAACCTTTGAAACAAGAAATCACACCCCGTACGTACAATAAGGTTTGAGGCTGACATCATAATATCAGTGTCGTTAGTGTGAAACTCCATGGTAGTGAGTTAATGCACGACGTCCGATGACACAACGATGAAAGCATAGTACTCCTATACTGGCGTCGCTCGCCGGTCAGTGTATTTTCGTGAGCAGCGACAATAAAAAGTCGCCTCTAATGGAACTGTGACTCGTCCTGTCCATTTGCATCTGCCGTCCATTAGGCTGTTGCTGAACATTGCGTGCTATACTGTCACCTACACCTAGCCTACAGTACACAAGTGTCTAGTGTGTGTGCCGCCGTCTTAGTCGCCGGCCAAGTGGCAAGACTCTAATTTACTGAACGATCGCAACAGTAACAGATAAGTGTGAAAATGTTAGGTACGTCGTTATCATCCCGAATGCTTTTCCGTCACGCTATGAAGATTGAGCACATCCAATAGTGGCCGCACTTCTGGTTCGCCTATCTGTTCAGTTCAGTACAAACAGGAGTGGGGATATCGCCTCTCTTTCGGGATAGTTTTGGTAAAAAAAATCACGTAAACTAGCTAAGGTCGAAAAAAATTGCCGAGATGTGTGGGTGTGAGAAGAACCCAGAGGACTCGGGGTCTCCTCGATTTAAACAAAATTAATAGCTGAATTGTGCAGTTCGACAATGAGCTGCTTTTAAGTCCGGGGCAATTCTGGGAAGTTTTGGCTTTCTGGAAAACGGGAGAAATAGGGTTATTTATCTCCACAATCACACAGGGCCATATGCCGGTAAATGCAATACAGAAGATACATATAAGTGCATTGTAATTTGTAACCAGAAAACTCAGTAAAATAGTAAACATGGTAATATAAAAAGAGATTCGGTCGTTAACGATGGCGCTGACGGCGATACGACTCCAGCCTCAGAAAGTAGTGAAGCGAAGCGTTTTATTCATGGTCAGATTTTTGATGAGTGATATCTTCTTCTATAGCAGTAAAAAAACTTTGAAAATCGGTAAATACGAAATGATGAAGTTACGATACGATTCACAACCGGCGTGTACGTAATTGACGGCGCGTTAAAACGTCCGCCAGCAGGCAACTGTCAGCGACACGTCAGAAGCAACACTGTTGCCGGGCAGCAGAAAGCGACTCATGGACTGCAGCATGCACTGCAGCAGGGTATGGCATTGGAAAGACGTCGTCGTCGTCGTCGACGTCGGAATCATTCTGATGTGACAACCGGCGAGCGTCGGTGACAAGACCATTTCGCGGATCATTCGCCGTGCGCCGCCACTGTGCGCCGTCGCGTTATCGCTCGTCCATGCATGCTGACTGACTGACCGCCCCAATGACGACGATACCACGGGACGAACAGACGTGTGTCCATAGGCTCCACTGGCCGGCCGCAACTCCGGAATGCTTTACAAGAGGTCCTCATAGATGCTGAAAAGAGCGGCGCACTGTCTCTATTATGGCGTTCGCACAAGTGTATTATAACTACAAACAATGCAAGTTTTTATAACTGCTGCAAATGAGCCTACAAGTTTTCTGCAAACTCGAGTTGTAGTACAAATGCAATAGAAGAACAAATTCTCGTATTACAGTTGTATAGCACTCGTGCGAATTCGATTACTAAGGTAGTGTAGCGATACGTTCTGGGTGTGATGGGATCTTTAATGACAGTTTTATCGCACATTTTCTAGAGAGTGTGACAGTGAAGGAATTTTGAAAATCCGTTGAGAATTGACAAAGTTATCGATATGAGCTGGTGTACTACCTTTTGAGACACAGTGTAAGCTTACATGGTCATGTAGTTTTAAAACTCAAACAAATCGACCAATTCAATACCATTCTCAACTGTTTTAATGTAATGAACGTCGGTTAGCTATTCGAAAACTATAATTGAACAAGAAGCTCAGCTACCGCTTAAAGAACTGGGCGTCAGCTTTGTGCTTTCGTCTCATCATAATTCTACTCTCGGGAATTTGGCTTTTTTGAGTTTAGTTATACGTTACGTATGGGATTTTAGCAAACCTACCTGGCAACGGACGCATGCGAGTCTACAAGAATAGCACTCACTGCCAGTTGACTCCTGCTCGCGCGAAAACCGTAGCATATACCCTAATAGCCCTTGTACTGCCTTGTACTGCCAGAAACTAGAGTCCCTGGCAAACATTTCTGTCGCTAGCAGTATGGGAGTATCTTCATTCGTTTTACATTGTTATCCTCGAAAGCGATGCAAAAAGCAAGTAAAACAGACGATGAAAACAGATTTTGGGTTAAGTGGCATTTCAGGGTCATTCAAGGTCAAGCAGCACAGGGTCACTGGAAAGCCGATAAGGCACGTCATGATATTGGCTTCAAATCGAAAGGTTCCGAAGATATGGTAACTGAAATTACCAAAAATCGCCAGTTGTGACCACCCCACTGTGGTTTGAGGCCCCCTCACCACGGAACCCCCACGAATGTCCGCAAGAACCTTATACCGCCTGATAGTAGTCCCTGGGCTACATTTCTGCTGCTGATAATATGGGTCCATCTTCTTTTAAATTTCGGTGATGAGTTCCGAAAGACGCATCATTTGTGCAATAGAGTGCGGTACGGTCGCTCAAAAGCATCCAAGTTGTTTTTGGTCGCAATCGAAAGGGCTTATGGGATTTCCTATTAGTGATTAACAGTAACCTCTGTCATTTAGCGCCCTCGATCGGGGGTGACCACCTTTACACATCCTGGTAGCAGAGTCCTTCACGAAGCTGCCAGTGAAGAGTTCGTGATCCTAGCTTGCGACGTTTTGATAGGGCATCAGGGTGTGACAAGCAGACGGACGGACGGATGCCTTTGCTATAGCTAAGACAGGGCTAATGCCTATGTTGACGCCCTGTGAAATGATTCTTTGCCAACTGACACAAACATCTGAATCGAGAAGTAATTTTGCGTTCGCCGTCAGTTCTCGACCGCGAACTTTCGATGGCCGGCAGTCGTCGAATCTCGGAACTGATGCGGCGGCGGAGTGTGTAAAGTGCGCATCCGGAGCGCGCGCAGCTCAGGTGACAGCTCTGAGTGGCTGGGCGATGACGAGTGATAAACGATGACGGAGAGACGCTGGGGCAGCGAGCTATCCGCGGTCACGGCGCGACGGAGAGAGAGAGAGAGAGAGAGACGACCAAGGATGGAGGAGAGAATAATGAGCGTCAGTATATGTTCTGACTGTTGGTCGGCCCTCGACGTGATGACTTCGTTTCTGCAACTGCGGGTGATGATTATTATGCAGCGACATGGGCGCGAACGATAAGCTACGATGACGTGTGATAGTAAGCTGCAGCGTGTGAGAAATTATCAACGATCAGATTAGTTAAACCCGTACAAGACGGTCACACCACTGGCCACTGACTAAAGTACAGCGATGCGATGCTGTAACTACAGGCTATACCCATCATCATCATTAGCAGCAGCAGCAGCAGCAGCAGCAGAAACATCCGTGAATTCATTACGTCCGTATAATAGTCTTAATATTTATGTTTGGCTTGCGACATAAAGCTGTATTGAGCCGTTCTAATGGACCGCATAATAGAGAGGTACAGAAACCAAAACCGGTGTAAACATTTCGCTGCGCAGGAATAATGAGTGTGTCAATTTTCGGCTCAAAATGTCACAGGTTAATGTTAAAACCTTCCAGGAAATATGACAGACTAGACGTAGCTAGTGCAATGGGCACGTAGAACCCTCGGCAACAGGACGGACGGCTGCGTCTATGTCAGCACAAGGCATGCCGACATCTTTGTTTGCGTTGTTTTTTAATTGATTCACTGATCGGTTGTAACGCAGTTAATGACTCAAAATGGATAATTCTGGCACTAAACTGTCGCTACCAATATGTTTTTTTCAGACCTGCAATTTGTGTCAATGGACCGACTGACTCGTAAAGTAACCATGAGAAACTGAGCCCACGTTTAGTAGCCAAGGCTATCAGGATACTGTATACAAATTTCACCGAAATAGAATGTCTAGCCTATAACTGTAAGATTTTTATTACTGAACTGTAACAGCATAGCGGTATATGGCTAGGTTTTATATACTGATACGGATTTAACAATGATTATTAGTTAGACCACGGTGTTTACGATAACGATGATGACTATAATCCTCTTTGTCACCCGCCTGCGGCTGTTCGATTCTCAACTTCGTAACAGTAATTGGGCCTTACAGAATGTTGCATTTTAAATTTTTTTTGTCATTATCTGTTACCTTATATACCTTGCTATATTAAAGCAATATCGCTTTAACAGAAAATCGAGCACTACTACGCTTCAGTTATTACAAAACAAATCACATTGCTTATAGGTGAATTAGTATGTACGTACAAATACAAAATTATTTTTATTTACTCTTTGAACATATACATACAAGCAAACTAAAAATACTAATACTGCTCAATGCCTACCATTCTTCGTCAAGTGGCAAAATGTTCTGAAGTTAGCCTACTTTGCGCTAGACCAAGTTCACAAAAACTAAACTAATGGGAATTCTCGGAGCAAAGACGCCGGATGCCCGTCTCACAAAGCAACGGCGTCAAAGTGCTGAAAGAAAACACGCAATTAAAGTAAACGCGTAAATTCGACTTCTGATGAAGCACACATCTAAGCACATGCTATCATTACAAATACACCATAGAAACCAGAAGCCCAGCTGTCGCTAGGATAGCCGACCGTACTGGCTGACAACATGCATTCTGGGGGAGGAACCCCTACCTATTTTTGGAGAACAGGTGGGTCGGCGATTGCACATTGGATAGGGCACTGATAATTTATTTTGCAATTTGCAACCCAAGTATTTTGGGGAGGGGTCAGTACTTATGTTTGGTGGGAAAGGGGAAGGTCTTGATTAATTAGTGGCATTAGATAGGGCATTGGTGGTAAATGTCTAGAGCCTGCTTAAAGCAGCCATTCCGCTGATACAGTTTGGCTGTAATACGCCATGCAAATTATAGGGCAGGAACGCCTATTTTGAAAGAAGAGGTGTCCGTACGGGGTCGGCGAAGGCACCGTTGGATAAGCCGTTTGTAAGTTCCCATATAGGCTGTCAATAGTAACCATGCCGCTAGCTGAAGCGGTTTGGTCGCAGTTCGGTTCGCAATGCAAGTATTTGTTGGTGCAGTCAGTGCCCCCGTTTGGGGTAAGGGGGATCGTAGGGGATCCGAATTGATACCACAGAATAGCAGTCGGGAAACCCTATTTGCTTCTTCACACAGTTTATTTTCGGTATTTTTTAGCCACAATACATACGTTACGACGACAGATAGACGGACACAACATCGTTCCATAAGCGAGACGTCAGTACGGTCGGCTAAAAATCGCTATAATATGATATCGTTTGGCACAGCTGATATAGCCACCAATATTATATGAAATACGTGTAGATTTAGACTAGAAATATCGAATATTACCCCAATTCACCGGTATACATAGTATATGTTAAGTGACTGTTTGCACCAATAAGGCGATGCCATCGTCGTGTCTTCCGCCGACGAGAATACTACTCGGCATCGTTAGGTTGTGTTGACATCGCGACGCGGTAAATGTAAGACTGACGATGCTGCTCGAGCAGGTATAGTGAGTATACACAGAGAAAACACGTGACAAGAATTTGAACGATTTTTGGCGGGAGAACAGCAAGGATAGCAAATTATTATTAGTTTAGTTGCATGGGCGTCGACCTACACCAAAAAGTGGGGGGGGGCAAAATCGGAAAATTGCAGGGAGTTCGAAAAACCTAGCTTTTTAAAACCTTCAAAACCGTCAAAAGTCCAAATTTTGGGTTTTTTATTTTTTTATTTGTCCTGCAATTTATAGTACTAATCAAATTTAATTTCATATTTTAATAATGATTTTTGAGTTCTGACGTCACGTCATTCACTCA
>Ga0056124_1000409_pt1 | contig 13527 bp, 14 predicted proteins | sample WorMetHEROISLAND_2_FD_70069 | JGI IMG/M metagenome (GOLD analysis project Ga0056124, IMG submission 70069) | Marine gutless worms symbiont microbial communities from Max Planck institute for Marine Microbiology, Germany - Olavius sp. 4 HERON ISLAND | ecosystem: Host-associated > Annelida >... | reverse complement strand
ATACGATACGGTAGATGATTTGCACTGGAAAACTGACAGGCAAGCTGCCAGTTTAATCTAGCACATGAACTAAAAGAAAACTAAGGCGCACTGCGATATTAGGATACCCTACGATTTTAAATTTTACGCTTTTGTCACTTGTTTCATGTCTGAAAGGGGGTGCCCTTCCTAATTTACATTTTACAAATTTTTCATTAACCTTTCATGTTGGAAGGGTGATATTATTTTTCACTATTGTTGTTATGTCATGAATATACTTCAAAAACTTAGAAAAAGTTTTTTATTCTTGCATAATCTTTAACTGATTAACTGTGTCGAAATTCTGTTTGTTGTGGTTGTGCATATGAACAGGAGTTATGGAAGCTGACAGCGATGCCTACATAAAGCGACTTTCCAGCAGCTTTATGGAATTACGAGAATCCGGCAAGCTTTGTGACACCGTGCTTGTTACGGCCGATCGACGACTTTGTGCTCACAGCATTGTCCTTGCCGCTGCCAGCCCAGTCTTTCATGCTGCCTTCCAGAGCTGCACTGTGGATGGCTTTATGAATTATCAGCTTCAGTTAGATGGACTTGATGGCTGTCTGATGGAGACATTACTGGACTGTATCTACTCCGGTAGTGTAACTCCGCTCACATCTCTCAGTTCCACCATTGATGGGGAATCCGCTCTGGAGATTTGTGAGCAGTTGGGTATTGGCTGGATAGTAACTAACATCAGAGGTGACAGGTAATGTGAATAACAGTGTTACAGCTATGTAATCACAACTGGTGCCTGTTTGGAACATTTGGTAGACCAGGAACAAAATATTTTGCACTGGAAATACTTCTCTTCGATTTTTAGACAACACGATAAGCAAATTATGATAATAAATGTTGACTTTCTTGGGGTTGTTACTCGTTATCATGTTTCTCCTATAGGATATAGGCAAGTATGATAACATTTATTCTGATGCAGGTGGATTTGCAGAGTGCACTTCCTAGTACCGTTAATTTTGGCAGTTTAAATTGTTTTAAGCAATCTATAGGTTCTGTTGATTTTTCTGTATTTTTGAAATGTTCTTAATTGTCTGTTATTTTAATTACGGGGGGCTGTCAGTGTTCCATAACCTTGCCGTTCCTGTTTTTCACTTGTTCATTTGAATTGTCAAATTTTTATCTTTGTATGTGGACGAATTAAATGATGATGATGATGATGATGATGAGTGTAACTTGAATGTTTATGTATGCAGCAACCAAGCGAATCAAGCTGTACAAGATAATAGTGCTGAAAGATCTCAGACTGTTTCAGGTTCTCCCTTGATTGTGATTAACTATACTTTGTTATTAATGGTATGAAATATCAAATAATTTGTGGCACTGTTTTTTGTTTATGTGATAGCATATAATAACTAAGAATATTGAGAAAATATTGAGAAGACTGTGAATCATAGATCAAACTAGAACTCAAAACAGTAGTTCCAGACTAATGAAAACTTCATGACGTAAACCATTGCTTACTGCTGTGGTTTTTTGTATCATTTATTTATGTTTTATTTATGTTTTTTTAGTTTGAAACGTGTTAAAATATCATTAAATTTGTGCATATTTACTATTATATTTCCAGAAATTGTGGTTGCTGACTTTGCAATTTCATATCAACAACTTGAGGAAATTTAGCAGAATGTGTTTTTGTGCAAATAACATTTATGTGATATAGCGTAAGTAACTTATTTCTAGGGTTAAAACGATATCAAGAAAGCTGCCCAATACCCAGTACCCAATATTACTGGGTCCTCCTGCCGGTACCATGACTCAATACCAATACATACCGGTATACAGTGAAGCACTGTATAGATTTTTAATGTATACAGCACTAGCCTAACCATACTGTGGCTATTAAAATGACCATGTATGTTATATACAAGCTGATAGCACTGTTTGTTGTCTGTCATTATGAGTTCCTTCATTTGCCAGGACTCTAGCTCTACTTTACGTCCTCCAGTCCTCCCTGATCTCCGTCATCTGCTGGCAACTGCCATACTGCTGGCATTGAGATGTCTGAGCAGTATCAGTTTTGGGTTTGACAGCGAATAAAAATGTACCCAATACCACCCAATACTGGCAATTGGGCAATACCAAATTAATTAATACCAATATCGTTCCAACCCTACATTTCAGTATTGTGCCAGCACCATTGTTTAGTATCTGTTTGTTTTATGTAATATGTTGCCAGACTGATTTCTAGATGTGGCTTTTAGTAGTGTTGTGGAAATTACACCTATGGCTATGCAGTGTGTGCAATGGAAGTGTTTGCTTTAAGCTATCTATAATTAATAATTAAAGTTTTTTTGTTAAATAATTTATCTGTAGTCTGAAATGAAATATATTTGAACAGCTGTGTGTGACAGGTTGTTGTGAGCAAGCTGGAACGGAACAATGCCTCTCTGTGCAGTCTTCTGAGAATGGCATAGACTGTACTAATTCTTTGCATGAGATACGTACAGGCAGTAGACCAGCAGTTTGTGACAGTCGAGTATGTGATAGTGACAAGGCATCGTTGTCATCACCGTTGTATCCAGCAGCCGAAGCAATGGAGTCATCACTGTGTCTGTATGTTTGTGACGTGTGTGATCGGAGGTTTCCAACACCGCTGACATTACAACGGCACCGGCGCCATCATAAAGGCTGTGCCGCATGCACCGACTGTGGACGTAGTTTTTACTCTGCTGCTGTTCTCCGTCATCACTCGCAGATGCAGTGTACAAGAAAGAAAGTAACGTGTAACGTCTGTCGTGGGTCATTTGACGGCTGGCCGAACCTCTCCAGACATGCGGCTACCACACATCCAACGGCACATGTGTGTGAACTTTGTGGTCAGGCATTTTGTCATGTCGACCAACTCTGTGCGCACAGAACAGTACATGCCACGAACATTCATCGAACGTGTGCTCGGAGTTTGCGCTCGCAGAGTTGCGTGAAAAGACATGTTATGAAGCATGTACCAGACAGTCATGGTAGACGCGTTTCTGAAGGCTGTTTGAAAAATCTGAGCGGAGATGGGCTGATTCTCGAGAGTCAGTTCAGTCAGGATAGCCAGGATGCATTTATAAGCTTGCTCAGTGGAGCGCCATGTCCTTCCGGATACATTCTGAACGACGTCGTTCAAGATACCGGCATCAGCAACCAGCAGAAGCAGGCTACCGAAGCTGCTTTCATTTCCGAAGCTTCACATTTAGTTGGCGGTTATTCGCAAGGACGCAGAGTATTAGCACTACCATCACCTGGCAGCACTTTGCCACCGGCAGTTGGAAGAGCTTCTGATGGACACACGGGGGCTGAACGTCGGATTGGTCGGTGTCTTGACAAGCAGACTCGCGCGGAAGGAGAGGGTGTGGCTGTAAAGGCAGTCAGTCCGGAGAAAGTCGCATGCGCCGTGTGTTCGCGGACGTTCAAACGTCTGTCGGATCTGCACGTGCACATGCAGCGTCACACCGGAGAGATGAGATACAAGTGCGCCGTGTGCGGTCGTCCGTTCCGTAAGAGCGGGACGCTGGCCCGTCACATGCGAATACACACGGGCGAGCGGCCTTACATCTGCGAGACCTGCGGCAAGTCGTACAAGCTTCTGTTTCACCTGCGCCTGCACACGACCGTCCATTCGTCGGACCGGCCGTTCTCGTGCGACGTCTGCGGCAAAGCGTTCCAGACCGCGTCGGGTCTCAAGAAGCACCGGTTCGTCCACACCGGCCTCAAGCCGTTCCCGTGTCCCGTCTGCCTGCGACTGTTCAACCGCTGCAGCAACATGCGTGCTCACATGCGCGTTCACCAGCACGACGTCTTCAGCCACGAGCAGGTCACGTGCGTCCTGTGCCGGAAGAAGTTCGGCAATGCGGCAAGCTTCCAGGCGCACCTTCAGACGCATGCGCACCAGATCGGACTGGACGTCGGTGAGGCTATAACTGCAGTTGAGTCGGCCAGTGGCTTTAGCACAACAGACGCGACTTACTCCAAGCAACAGACTGAAGATGTTTATGTGGCTCTGCCACTTGTTCATTTTGAAGATGTTGATGTCAGCTGACGAATTATGCTATATGTTCTATGCAGTCTTTTTGTTTGAGTTATGTATGAAATATGCCACATAAGAGTCGTTTGTCTTCTTTTCTTAGACTTGTGTCAAAGTCTTGTTATATTTTCTGTTCTGACACTGCGTGGAACTAGAATGTTTAAAATGTGCTAAAAGTGGTAATTATTTGGCTGACAGTATAATTTGGTTGTGGAATGATAGTATCTCTCTTACCTCGTTTGCAGTTTTTAGGAGCTTTTTTTAACTATTTTGAACATTGTTTTAGTAATATCTACGTTTGTGCGATTTTAACGACTTTGTCATACATCACTTGCACTAAGTTTGCGTTTGCGTAACTGCATACTCTCGGGGTTTCACTTGGCATTACTTGACCCGTGTTTGTCCAGGGGTGTAGAATAGGCCCACTCCTTTCCTGGCCGGATAGCGTAAGAGGCTTTAGTTTTGTATTGGTAATTGGTATAGTTTGATTGTGCGTGTGTGCGTCTTTTGTTAGTTAGTATTACGTTTGTGTGCATGTGTATGTAGGTAGTATATTATTCTGGCTTTGTGTTGGTTTGATTGATTTTGCTGTTACTTTTGTTGTCCGTACCAATGCAAGTGATTGCCTGAAGGACCATCTCCGAAATGTGTCGAGCGGGACATTAAGCCTTACTCACTCACTCACTCACTCACTTGGAATGATTTTATATATGTCACTTTTGCATCAGCTTTTGTTTTTGCTGTAGGATGCCTTGTGTTATCGCATGTGAGTGCTGTATTGGTCTGTTAATTAATTCTGATTGTTTATCAAACATATCAAACAGTCTGCCACGCTCATGCTTTTGTGTTACGGCAGTTACAGCATGTCAAACTTTATATTTATCACCATTGTAGTTTTTCTTACAACAGCCATTGACAGTTAAATTCAGTTGGGGTTTTTCATGATGAAAGTTCGTCTGATTTGATTGCGGTATGTGTCTGGTGTTAAACAGTCTGTGTGATTTAATGTTAGTATTCCAATGTCACATGAATAACTTACATGATCAAACGTTGGCAAACCTTTGTATGAAACATGCCAGACTGCTTCAACAGAATATTTGCAACTGGTGCTGCAGAAATTTTACAATTAAGAACACAAATTTTAACAGTTTTAATAGTTAACGTTTTAACTAAAGTTACACACACTAATAAAGTATATAACAAAATACGATCACAAGCGACTGACAAACGATAATGTCTTTCTCCAGAGAACGTTTTCTGAACATTTTAGTCTAATAGTACGTAACCGGGTCTCAGTGCATTTGTGAGGCTTTGCTTGGAGTATTCACTACAATCAGACTGTATAGAGATGAGATCACTTTCTTGTTTTCTGTAGAAAGTGCTTTTTGACATTTTGAATTGTTAAAATTATTGTCTGACTCGACTTTGACAGTATATGTGTTTTACATTTTCTAAGTTCTGCTGAATCTGCGCAAGTAAAATGACAAACATAGACACCGGTTTTGTTCCATTCGGTTTCATGCGATGTTTAGACCTACATCAAATTTATGCGCATTCAATATTCTTCGACGTTGTTTGTAAACATTTGTATAACAACTTTTTATAAAGCTTGAATAAACGTTACTTAGATACGTGTCACAATGAAAAGTGTACTGATGGTTGCTGAGAAGCCGTCGCTTGCACAGTCGTTGGCGAAGATATTATCAAGAGGCGGTCAGATCACGTCGAGGAAGGGTTTCAACGGGGCCTGCTCCGTCCATGAGTTTGTGACACGGTTTCCGCCGACTGGAGAAAATATGAGGTTTAAATTTACCTCAGTCTGCGGCCACGTCATGAGTTTAGACTTCCTTGGCAAATATAACAATTGGGACAAAGTCGATCCCGTGAGTTGTTATTTTATTAAGTAATCATTGCTGTAATGGACTTTCGTGTACTTGTACAATGCATAAGAGCATCCAGTTCAGTTGGAGCTGGTCTGTTAAACATCATTTAGCTGTTAAAATTTTTGCAGTGTAACTGTTAAGATAACTGCCTACTACGTCCAGCATAATACTTTGGAGTGTAATCCATTACATCTACGTCGACAGTCCGTGGTGGAAAGACTCTGAATTGGCCTTGGTGCATCATCCTACTATCTTGTTTTTGACCTTCTCGTCCACTGTGGCTGGTTTGCTATCTAGTGAACCATTTTTGTGCGGATTATGGCTGCTGTGGTGCTTGTCACAAGTGTGGATGGGGCTTGTCAGATAATGACATAGTGTACAAGTGAAGAACTTCAAATGATGTTTAGCAGTGTTGCATGTACACCAAGCTGGAATAAGTATTTTTGCATGATAATAAGATCTCGCTGATATCGCATGACAATGGCAGTAATTCTGATATAGGGGCCAGTGGTCTACAGAGTAACTGTGCACAGCAGTCAAATTGTCTAATGATTGTTTAGTGTCACTGGTTGTAATGTAATGTGCAGCTTCTTTTTAAAAATGTATCGTGGATTTCTTGCAGGATTGGCTTTCATGTAAGTAGTCATTTTGTGTTATGTTCCGTGCACAGGCTGAGCTTTTCAGTGCACCTACTCAGAAGAAGGAAGCTGCACCAAATCTGCGCATGGTGGCATATCTTGAAAAAGAGGCACGTGAACTAATTTGTTGCATTACAGCCTGCCCACACTGTCTACATGTAGACATTCTATTCAGTTTATCACCATTCCCGAAATGCATCATAATAATGTGTCTTAGTTGCCATGTCTTTTTCGCTACTTACTACCTAATGGAATAAATTTTTCATACCAAACGATATAGAAAATGCCATAAACCGGAACCAGTAGGCATTTTCTATGCCGTTTGGTACGTAAATTTATTCGATCAGTAGCAAGTAGCGAAAAAAGACATGGCAACTACTGCTACTACTTATAGACTGTGTGTCGATGGTGATATGGAGAATATGTTGAATTCTACATGTCACAGCAGTCTGTATGGAACATTCTAAATGTCACCTGTATCTGCAACATGTATCCTGTATGGCGACATGTATCTTGTATTGGCGACATATCACCTGTATCCAGAGTCGAAAATTGACTTCTCTACATATATCCAGTAGTTGAACATGTTAGCTTTTGGATACATGTAGAAAGTTCTACATGTTGCTTTCTACGTGTAGAAAGTGTTGCTTTTTATTTACTCCAGACGGATGGAAGGCTGAGTTGACCTTGGTGGTTGGTTATATACCGAGATGGTTTACCTTTTCGTAGGCAGTCACCCACCCGAGTAGTAACCACTTGATAGCGACTCAACTGGGAGTCGAACTCACGACCTTTCGATCCTGAGTCCAACACCCTAACCGTTAAACCACCAAGCCACACTTTTTCTAAAGTGTACTTTTGTGTCCCATCTGATGCACAGAACATTTTGCATTACTTTTAGTCAGCGTTTGTGAATGATGTGATAATAACACATTATGCAGCCAGGACAATCCAGTATGATATGGTTGTAATGATGATAACATCCCAGGGGTGTTCAGCTTAGTCATTTTAGAGCCTCTTTTTGATGATAATAGCTGTTGCATTGAAGAAGCAAGACTGTTATATTAATTTGAATATAAACTGCTATGGATATAGACTAAACCAAATGTGTGAAGGCAGGACCCCTATTTTGACCATTGCTATTGGTGCATTATACTTATTTTGTGGTGTTGTGAGTCAAGCTGCTGTGTTTGTGAACAGTTTCTGTGAATGCTGTAGGCTAAAGGATGTGACGTCATTGTCTTGTGGTTGGACTGCGATAAGGAAGGTGAAAATATCTGCTTTGAGGTTCTTGATGCCGTTCGTCCGGTTATGAACCGACCTGCTGCCAGTTACCAGGTTTCAAGAAATCCACATCAAGTTGCTGTCTCTTTCAGAATAACAGCTCGGTTTTTCCCAAGCTTTGTATGATGTTTTGTGATAAAAAGACAGAAGAAACGCCCCTGTGCTTCTTAATGCCCATAGATGAGCAGCTCATGCCATTTTTCTCCTTATTTGAGCTGACATGTATTGTTCATCTTATAATCTTAACCACTTTACGGTTTTAGTTTTTAGTGTGTTTGTTAGAAAACTGAACAGTGTTAGATTAGTCAGTATTATGTTTACCTTTTGTTTTCTGTGCGACATCTGTAGATGGTATTTCGAGCAAAATTCAGTGCAATCACAGAGACGGACATTGTGAGGGCGTTTGAAACTCTCGGCTTACCCAACCAGAATGAGGCAATGTCAGTTGATGCTCGACAAGAGCTGGACCTGCGTATTGGCTGTGCGTTCACCAGATTCCAAACTAAATACTTTCAGGTTCTTTTTCTACCATTCGCACTATTATATGCTCGCTAGTTTGTATTCTGTGATATTACATGACACCAAGACCGGAAATATGCACACAGTTTTTTTCACCTTATCACCTGTACGCTGTGTCTGAAAAAAACGCCCCACTTGGTGTTATCCATAGCTTTGCCAAATATTAACCGATTTTCAAAATTCTTTCACTGGCACACTTTTAGTAGGCCTACCAGTTTATCCACAATGGTCATGTTCTCTTCAGTACGCGCATGCTTTGGTCTGCAGCGCTCGTGCCTATGGTCGGTGCTTCCTGTTATGCAAATCTTTTTCAGTAAAGTGTCCTGTCTTTCCCTTTTGCAGTTCATCTTCGAAAATTTTGTCACTATCCTTTGTGAACTGGTATTAGTTTTTAAACAGTGCCTTGTCTTCATTGCTAAATGGCATGTTACCAGTATTACCAGTACCATTACCTGCATTAAAATTACTATTTGCAATAATATCGTTTGCTTTTGTTTATAAACACCAAAAATGTATCTGAAGCTAGATAATTTTTGCCGATGTATTTATTCCGACTATAGTGATTTTTGAAAATTTATATTTCACAAGGTAGTGTAGCGATGCAGTTAAGGTGTGGTGGGATATGTAGTAACTGTGTTATTGCAAATTTTTCATGGAATGTCGCAGTAGATGAATTTTGAAAATTGGTTAATATTTGGCGAAGTAATGAACAGTGACAAAGTGGGACGTTTTTTTGAGACACACTGTAGTGTTTGATGTTGAGTGAATTTCCAAGGTCGTTTCATGCCACTTGTAAGCAAACTAGTTTGTCGTAACGTGTACCATAGTGCTTACATTTGACAGTTGATCATGTCTCACGTATAGCTGTTTTTCAACTAAACCAATTCTGTGCTGTTTTAGATTAATACCTAATTAGAACGTCAATTAGGGATACCGGTTATATGCGAACATGCGATCGCATATTTTGCAAAAAACCCCATATCACATATTTTACCGCATATAATGGCATTTTTAAAATTTCGAATATTTATTTATGCATTTAGAATATTTATTTATGCATAAATTTGCAAAAATTCGCATATAATCGCATATTTTGCACACTTCCACATATGCGATCGCATTTCTGCGAATTTTGTCCAACGTAAACACACGCGCACGCATCATTTACGCCACATTTCCATAATGCCGCATATATGCAGCATATACACCACATATTTTAGCACATATTTCGCCAAATTCCGCATATTCTTCCCGCATATTTTGCACCAAAACGGCCCGCATATTTTAAGAAAAATTTCCGCTATAACCCGGTATCCCTAGTCAATGTAGTTAGTGCACATTTGACAATGGATAATCCGTCTCATTGTAGTGTATCATTTGTAGGGTAAATATGGTGACCTGGACAGTCTACTGATCTCATTTGGTCCATGCCAGACACCTACTCTGGGCTTCTGCGTCGAACGACATGACAGGATTCAGTCTTTCAAGCCCGAGTCGTACTGGGTGTTACATGTCGAGGTTAGTCAAGAGAATGGCGTGCTTGTAAAACGTAAAGTCCTTCCCGAACCATAAGGCCCATAGAGCGGCGCTGATCTCTGTTTCATTAGCCCTCAGCCAGACACCAGTTTACACTGCCAGACCACGGATACGGCACTAGTGCATCGCGCGATGTGCCTGTTTACGTCCCAGCTTTTGCTGGTACTCATTGCGCCTACCCACAGAGGGATGGCCAGGCTGAGTTGACCTGGGTGGCTGGCTACATACCAAGATGGTTTACCCACCTGCAGACGGTCACCCATCCAAGTACTAACCGGGCCCGGCGTTCATTAACTTCGTTGATGCGACCAACGACGTTAGCAACTGAGCCAAACCACCACCTTTGGTGGCGTACTTTGCTATTGCTGAACTAGCCTGTAACATAGCAGGCAAACGATGGTGTGATGTCGTCAGAATATAATCAGTGAAATACACTGCTGTGGAAGATTTGTATTTTTCTTTATACCCAGCGAAGCTGTGAGAAGATTTAATGTCAAGTTGTGGGCTGGTGCTGTTTGATTTGTAGTTTTTGTTTTATTCATGGAATTCATTTGGAGATGCTATTGTTAAGAAGTTTGAAGTTTGATTTAATTGTTTGTCTGCAATGCATGAGCAGTAATGTTTTACCGCCAATTTTATGATTGCATTAAGCCTGTATATAGTATATTGTTGATTTGGTTTTTTGATGTTTGCTGGTGCAATCTTAACATTGTTCTTGTTGTTAAGTTTATTCGCCGTTTGCTCGTATTTGGCTTGTACTGACTATTGTCATTGTTTTATTTTAGCATGCTAAAGATGGTCGTAATTAAATGATATCATTTTGAGTGGTGAGTAACTTTCTAAACGAGAGTAACTGCTTTTCATTTATTTTCGGTGATAAATTAAAAGCAGACTGTTCCAATAAAACAGAACTGCTGGCTCGTCACTTTGACATTGCATCCGTTGTTTTGTATCACGCGAAGGTCTGTCACCCTGATGGCAAAACACTGTTGCTGGAATGGAGTCGCGATCGAATTTTTGACAAAGAAGTAGCGCAAGTTTTTCTCACACTGTTGAAGCAGCACGGGTCCGTCAGGTATGATCCACTCTTGCCATCTCTGGGTGTTAAATAGCAGTTGACAATTGGAAAAAAAATACATTTTGTATTATCCTGATGTACAAATTTCTGCTTTGTAAAATACCTTATTTATGTCCAGTAAATCAAACGTGGTTGTCTTTTTTATCTTCTCAGAGTTATTTGTATTTTGTGTAATTCGGTAACCACTTTATCGCTCCGTACAGCATGCAAGCCGAGTGGTTTAAGGCTGCTGATTGCGGGCACTACGAATCATTGCAGTGGACCACAGCTGTTTACCTGCTATGGTGATGATGATGAATGACTGTATGTGCATGCTAGGTTAATACGTATAACGATGCTGTGAGAGCAGCAGAGTGGGCTGGGGCGCATTCGTAGATGTTAGTAATCATTGTATTTGTATCGTATGATTTGTCAGCCAGTGCTGCGTGTGCACAGGATAAAGGATGTGCAGAAGAAAGAGAAAACGAAGCCACGGCCTCAGGCTTTGAACACCGTCGAGATGTTAAGAGTTGCCAGCTCTGGACTGGGTATGTGCTGAACGTTGTTAACTTTATGTCTACAGACAGGAGCTAAATTGTTTTGTGTTTCGGTCATTTTCTTAAATTTTGTATATGTCATAAAAATAGAGTAATAGTCATTAAATGTAGTAGTTTAATGAGCACTGTTTGTTGGGCAGAAGGAAGGGAAGGGCATTCAGTCTGTCAGACGTTGTGCTGACATTGTCAAAAGTGTTTAGAGATCTGGTGGGCCGTAGCTGGACTAACTCTGGAAATAATGGCCAGTTGAGCTAAAATTGAAAGTAATAGACTGTAATACATTAGATTGAATGGTGGGATCATAATTGTGAGATACGTTAGTATCTGTGTGTCGTGTGCTTTGTGAAGGTATTGGACCACAGCATACGATGCAGCTGGCTGAGAGGCTCTACACTCAGGGATATATCAGCTACCCGCGAACTGAGACTACCAGCTACCCGGAGAACTTCGATCTTCGGTGAATGATTGTTCTGTTAGTACCATAATTACTCCTCTGTCAGTTGTAAACGTTTACTGTCCAGATGGTGTGGGTATTAATTCTCATTAAACATAAGATTGCTGACCGAGAAATCACAGAAAGATGAAAGAGTGCAGTCTACCGTACAATGAATAATTTCCCGAACTTTGCCTTATGATCTCTGGGATCAAATGTAAACTATTTTGTGTCCCAAAAAGGAGTCTTGTAAGTAAGTAGAAATATTGTAGCCATCAATATAACAGATAGTCAGAATGTGCCGTTAGCTCAACACGTAAACAGAAATGTCTTTAGCAGCCATTTGCACCATTCAGAGTCAATGTCTTGTCTGAGATGAACTGGGGAGATTGTTCCACAGTTTCGGTCCTTCATCTACTAAACATTTGTCTCATCCGATGTCACATGTGTTGGTTTGTACGACACAGGAGCGTACTGAAGCAGCAAGTTGGTAGTGCTGACTGGGGCCAGGAAGTGTCTGATATCCTGCGGCAGGGCATTCAGAGGCCGAAGAAGGGCCACGATGCTGGCGACCATCCACCGATCACACCAATGAAGTCGGCCACGGAGGCGGAGCTTGGACACGATGCTTGGCGACTCTATGACTACATCACTCGCCACTTCATTGCTACCGTCAGTGACGACATTATTACACCTTTACTTTGCCGTCACTTTTCTGTTTATTTTCAATTATATTTTATTGCTCGGTATTTTTTAAACTATCGTTTGTGATAATTGAGAGACTGAGCAACATTTTCAGTCTTGCACCCAGAAGTACTGAACCACAATGACTACTGTTATACGTGAGCTAATATCGCAGCATATTATGCGGCCCCAACTGGTGGATAAAATAATACACAGATACACTGTGTTCTATGAACAGATGACGTCACAATAATGACGTCATAAAAAAAATTTTTGTATGTTCGAAATTAAATTCCCTACAAAACGTATATTTCGGATTTTTCCTATTTTAAGAATTAATGGAATGGCGCCGTTTTGTAACTTATTTATGGAACGACCCTCGTATTTAACATGTGCCACTGTTGTCTGCAGTAATGTGAAAAATGATGCAAAAAGTTGCAGATACAGGGTGGTGTAGTAATGCTTCTGGTAGTGGCTTTTGCTTTGGTGATAACACTGTAAATGATGTTGCTACAGTAGATGGTAGAAGTAGTTTTTTCCTGACAGTTGTATTAAAAATTTGATTTATCGGTGTATGTAGCACCTTTTTCTAACACTAATACTTTCACTATCGATGTTATTTGACATGGTTTACACAATCAATAAGTGTATACAGTATTATGCAGAATTTGTAGCATGCTACTAGAGAATGTCAAAATAAACTTGTCTGTGTTATGCAAGATCGGTGTCTGTTTGCTATGCAGTGATAAATTTCTGTGTATATTTAGTTTTTTTCATAATTTTTACAAGAGCTTATTTGTTGTGAAGGAAAATTGAATAATGGTGTGCCACGTTAATGTACGTGATACCATTGGTATGCTCATAGTACAGATAACAATAACACAATATTAT
>Ga0056124_1000408_pt1 | contig 13544 bp, 12 predicted proteins | sample WorMetHEROISLAND_2_FD_70069 | JGI IMG/M metagenome (GOLD analysis project Ga0056124, IMG submission 70069) | Marine gutless worms symbiont microbial communities from Max Planck institute for Marine Microbiology, Germany - Olavius sp. 4 HERON ISLAND | ecosystem: Host-associated > Annelida >... | reverse complement strand
ATAAGGCTCAATAACATCTTCAAGAGATTCGCGCGCTTCGGACAGGGCGGCGGCCAATGTTTCCACGCCTACCGGCCCGCCTTGATAATAGTCCGCCAGGAACCGGAGATAGCGCCGATCGATGGCGTCAAGCCCTTTCTGGTCCACTTCCAACCGTAACAAGGCTTCATCGGCGCATCGGCGGTCGATCTTGGGACAATCGCTGTAGAGCGCATAGTCCCGAACTCGGCGCAGCAATCTTCCGGCAATACGGGGGGTCCCCCGGGATCGGGACGCGATTTCCTGGGCACCGTCGAAAGCAATGACAACGTCAAGCAAGGACGCCTGCCGGGTTACGATCGTTATCAGATCTTCCACATTATAGAAATCCAGCCGCATGGGAATCCCGAAGCGATCCCGAAGCGGGGTCGTGATCATGCCGGGGCGGGTTGTCGCCCCGACCAGGGTGAAGGGTGGAAGATCAATCCGGACCGAGCGCGCCGAAGGGCCTTCCCCGATCATCAGGTCAAGCTGCCGGTCTTCCATCGCCGGATAGAGAATTTCCTCAATCGCCGGATTGAGGCGATGGATTTCGTCGATAAACAGAATATCCCCCGAATCCAGATTGGTCAGAAGTGCTGCCAAATCGCCGGTTTTAGCAATAGCCGGACCGGATGTTGCCCGGAAATTGCCCCCCATTTCCCGGGAGATGATCTGGGCCAAAGTCGTCTTGCCCAGTCCCGGCGGGCCTAGAAATAGGACATGATCCAGGGCGTCGCTGCGGCTGCGGGCGGCGGAGATAAAGATATTCAGGTTTTCACAAACCGTCTTCTGGCCTATGAATTCGCGCAAATATTGCGGACGCAAGGATGCATCCGATGCATCATCACGGTCAAATTTCCGATCGACGAGTCTGGAGTCAGTCATGGGTCATGCTACCCCAGCGATGCAATTTTGCAAAGCGAAATGCGCCACCGATAACCACCTGTGGACTATTGTCTACCCCGGCAATAATTGTAGATCGTCCGGGCGATTGCTTCCGAGATTCCATCGACCCGGGTCAGGTCGCGGACGCTGGCTTTGAAAATGTCATCCACTGACCCGAAGTGCAGCAACAGCGCCTTTTTGCGCTTGGCCCCAACCTTAGGGATCGCATCAAGACGCGATTGCCCCATGGCCTTTTGCCGGCGTTTGCGGTGACCGCCGATGGCAAAGCGATGCGCTTCATCCCGAAGCCGCTGGAGAACGAACAGTCTATTGTCTCCCGGCTCCAGGGTAAAACTCTCCCGGTCGATGCAGTGGATTTTCTCTCGCCCCGCATTGCGATCCGGGCCTTTTGAAATCGCAACCAGCACGATGTCGTCAAGCATCAGCTCCTTTAAGACCTCATAGCAGGCGTTGAGTTGACCGCGACCGCCATCGATCAGGACCAGATCCGGCCGCTCAAGCGACAAATCCCGGATGTCGCACCGATTATCCGCCTCGGCCAGGCGACTGAAACGGCGCATAAAAACGCTGCGCATCATCGCATAGTCGTCACCGGCGGCAAAATCCTTCTTGTCCATATTGAATTTGCGGTAAGCCTTTTTGTTAAACCCATCCGGTGTTGCAACAACCATCGCACCCAGGGCATGGCTTCCCTGAATATGGCTGTTGTCGTAGATTTCAATGCGCCTGGGCGCCTTATCCAGTTCAAAAAGATCAGCAAGCTTCTGCATTTGCTGGTCGGATCTCATACGATCGTTCAGACGACGTGCCAGACTTTCCCTGGCGTTATCACGGATTCGCTCCATGACCTCAGCAACCCTCCCCCGCTGTGGTCTTCGCACAGACAGGGAAAGCCCATGTCTTGCCTCTAATGCTTCAACCAAAAGCTGTGCCTCTGGGCCAAGATTATGGCTGATCAGCACGTGGCGCGGCGGAGCCTTATCCTCATAAAACTGGCTTAAAAAAGCGGCCATGATCGCCTGGGATTCCTGGTCCTTATCGTGCGTCGGGAAAAATGCGCGGTTGCCCCAGCTCTGCCCTGCGCGAAAGAAAAAGATCTGGATGCACGTCACGCCCCCGTCCTGGACCAGCGCGACAAAATCCATATCTTCATTCAAGCCAGTCGCAATATTCTGGCTCGACTGGACCGCACTGAGAGAGCGCAGTCGATCCCGCAACAAGGCGGCTTTTTCATAGTCCTGACGATCAGAGGCCTCTACCATCTGGCATGACAGGGCTTTTTGTACCTCCTGACTGCGCCCGCTTAAAAAATCGCGAGCTTGCATAGCCAAAAGCCGGTAAGCGTCGAGATCAACCTTACCGACACAAGGCGCACTACAGCGCTTGATCTGGTACAACAGACAAGGCCTTGAACGATTACGAAAGACCGTATCAGAGCAGGAACGCAACAGAAATATTTTCTGAAGGCTGTTCAGGGCATCGTTCACGGAATGAACGGAGGCAAAAGGGCCGTAATACTGACCATGTTTTTTGCGCAAACCCCGGTGTTTCGTAATCTGGGCGTAATCGTGATCTTCGCGTAAAAGGATGTACGGATAGCTTTTATCGTCGCGCAGCAGGATATTGTATGGCGCTTTATAATGTTTGATCAGATTGGCTTCCAAAAGCAGTGCTTCTGCTTCGGTATGCGTGGTCACTACGACCAGGGATCGAGTCAGCGAAACCATCCGCTTCATACGGTAAGGAAGGCGGGCAATATGCGTGTAGGATGTTACCCGTGCTTTCAGGTTGCGGGCCTTGCCGACATACAGCACTCGCCCATGCCCATCAAGCATCCTGTAAACACCGGATAGCTCCGAAAGCGTCCTGATCTGTTCCTTCAGAACCTTCTGCCCGCGCTCCAGATCGGGCAGTGCATCTTCCTTCGCGGAAGATGATGCGGTGCTGTAGACCTTCCCTTCTTCGGAAAAACCCCGAACCTGAGATCGATCGACAACACCGCTATCATCGTAAGATGGATTGGAACGCCTAGAGTTCATTACGCCATGCTAACCAAATATGGTGCAAAAACCAACAGCTTTGGCCATCATGCCGCAATTATGACAAGGCCCTCCTCAATTGTTGTTATTCAAAAAGCTTTCGCTTCAAAATCGGCGATTTCAGGCTTGCTTTTTTTGTAGCATATTCCAGATCAACGCCCCCAGAATCGCCCCGACAATTGGAGCAACCCAGAACAGCCAAAGCTGCTCAACAGGCCAGTTCACACCTTTCAGCGCCGATACAACAGCCGGTCCAGTCGAACGGGCAGGATTGACCGAAGTGTTGGTTACCGGGATACTGATCAAGTGAATAAGCGTTAGCGTCAATCCAATAGGAATCGGAGCAAAACCCGAAGGAACTTTATCCGAAGTTGCCCCCAGTATGACGATCAGAAACACGGCAGTCAAAATCACTTCTATGAGCAAGGCGGACACCATATTATAACCAGAAGGAGAGTGTTCGCCATAACCATTGGCTGCTATCCCGCCATTTAGGACCGAATCAACGGCCCCCAAACTGCCTCCCGCGACGATCGCATAGAGAATGACAGCTGCCACAATCGCAGCCAATACCTGAGCAATAATATAACCAACGGCTTCTTTCGAATCGAACCGTTTAGCAACAACCAAGCCTATCGTCACAGCAGGGTTGAAGTGACCTCCGGATATACCGCCGACGGCATAGGCCATGCACAATACGGTTAAGCCAAACGCCAAGGATACACCCAGATAGCCAATACCAACATCGGGAACACCAGCTGCTAAAATTGCACTCCCACAGCCACCGAATACCAGGACAAAACATCCTAAAAATTCCGCAAGATTCTTACACATTTCCTCCTCCTTAATGTGTTAAACAAGTTTGCAGTAGGTATCAAACTTATGGTTATAAGTCCACAACTACCTTAAATGGCCCTAATTGCCACGCGTTTTTGACCCATTTTAAAGAAATCACCACATTTTACAGGAGTCACAGGACAAACGCCATAGCCCGCAATTCAGCGACCAGAGCTGGCTTTGAATAGCCATCGATTTCTACTTCCGCAGCAGTCAGTAACTGGTATTGGCCAGGTTGGGTTTGCTTGAATTCCGTTGGTGTAAATCGTCCACGAACCCTTGCCCCCGCAGGAACGGGACATAAAAAGCGAAGCCGGTCAAGCCCGTAATTCAAGACATGCTCCAATCCATCGATCACCGGTACAACTTCATAGATCATTTGCGGCAAGAGTGACAAGGTCAGGTAACCGTGGGCAATCGTACCTCCAATAGGTGTTTTTCTTGCTCGTTCCACATCGACGTGGATGAACTGATGATCCCCAGTTACATCTGCGAAACGATTGATTTTCTCCTGAGGAATATCGATCCAGGACGATGGCCCTAGAGTTGTTCCAAGCAATTCTTGATAAGCTTCAATGGTGACCTTATTATTCATGAACGACCCTTTATCGATTTAACCTGTTCCATGCTTAAAGGACATGGCTTAAAATACATGGACCTTCTATTTATAACGTCTTCCATTATTCCAGCGAGCTGGATATGATGAGGAAGTTTTGAGGAGCTTATATTGACATTCAGAAGGTCAAAACACTATAGTTAATTGCAGTGAAATTCGTCTAACGGGGAAGTAGCCTGCAAGAAAATACGACCCAAGGATATCCCATGGCCGAAGAATCGACCGTACAATCCAAGCCTGATACGGCATCTGAACCCATTACCGCCTTAGCGCAGGAGCGCCTTTGGAGGGCTTTCAAGCGCCTGGAAGATAAAGAGCGGGAAATCGTCACGTCATTACAAGAAGAGGCCAAAGCCTTACATAAGGAGTGCAGCCGTCTGCAAAGCCTTCTTAAAGAGCGCAATCAGAACGATCAGCAAACCGCCATCCCTCAGGCTCCCGATATCTTGGCGAGCACAGACCCTGAGCATATACAAGACCCCGACTCAACGGATACGCTAATCAACCGCTATATCGCGCTGGAACAAAATTACAAGTCGCTAGCAGAAGGAACACGAAATGCTATGGTCGAATTGGATATGCTTATTGAACATCTGCAGAAATAATTCACGGACAACAGCCTGCAGCAGAAGAACATCATGGCAGAAGTCAAATTAAATATAGCCGGTTACCTTTATGCAGTCGCCTGTAGTGATGCAGACGAAGACCGGCTTGAAAATCTTGGTGTGCAGATTGATCAGACGGCACGTAGATTGCTAGATGAGCTGGGCCCCATTTCCGAGTCACGCCTGATGCTGATGGTCGCCATCCTCTTGTGCGATCGGCTTGAAGACACGAAGGAAAAGGCCAAGCGCATGGGCTATCTTGCCGATGATCAAGTTGCAGATATTTTGGATCAAGTGACAAATCGTGTCGAGGATATGGCAAGATTGCTTGAAAGTGAAACCGAAATACGTTAAAGTCTCCCTTGTAGCAGGGTGACTGCGTCGTTCGTGAACGGTATCTCCCTGAGGCGATATATCGGATAAGGGGGCTATCCCTGCCTTGGTCTTGGCCTTGGTATACGGCTCCCACCTGGCGTTAATGAGCGTCAGAGGATATAAGTCTACGGCGAACGTGGTTCCTGCTACCCCTTTAAGGTCTTTAACGATCCCCACAGATTTACCCGGCAAACAACTGCTTAAGCTCTCACCCATGATGGGCAGGGGTAGAGGGTTCTTGCACCAATCGCAGCTGCACGCTATAGCTGCTGCCTAACAAAGCAAGTGGAAGTTCATGTTTAAAACGATTCGTAAGCTAGTATCATCCTGGGTTCTCACACTCCTTCTGGGGCTTGTGATCATCTCTTTTGCAATCAGTGGCGCTGGAACCGATCTTATCGGCGGGGCCAATAACCCGATCATTGCTGTGGTCGGAGACGAAAAGATCGATCAGCAGGAATTCTATAACCTCTATAACCGCATAGTCCGCATGCAGCAGCAGGAGGATTCCTCCCTGACCAACAGCGAACTTGCAAAGCAGGGGCTTGATACTCAGGTTTTGGATAACCTGATCAATGAAGCAAGCCTGCGCGATTTCTTCAAAAAAGAAAAGATCGTTGCAAGTCCAAGGCTGGTCAGCAAAAAAATAAAGGAAATTCCAGCCTTTCAGACCCTGGGGAATTTTGACCCTGGTCTGTACGAAAACAACCTTCGTCAACAAGGAATCAAACAAGACGATTTTGAAAAGGATGTTGCAACCCAGGTGATGCAAGAACAACTTGCCAAGGTCGTTCTTTATAAAACAGAAATTCCCCTGACTGTCGTTAATGCCTATATCAAGCCGCTACGCGAAAAAAGAATTGCCCTTATATCATCGCTTCCCATAGCACCCTTTGCTAAAAAGGTGAAAAAGCCGGACGACAAGATCCTGAACACCTATTACAACAAAACGATTAAAGCCTGGACCCTGCCCGAATTTCGCCAGATCCGCTATGCAATTTTGGACCGTAATGTAGCTTTGAAATTGGTCACAGTTCAGGAAGCTGAGATCAAAGAAAAAATCGCGCAATTAAAAGCTGATAATCTGAAAACCTCCAGACGCCACATCCGTCAGGTGATTCTCACCGATAAGAAGGCCGCCGATTCTCTTGTCGCACGCATTGCAGCGAGAGAGACATTTGAAAAGGTTGCTCCAGCCATTACGGGAGCCGAGCTTGAAGACCTTGATATCGGACTGGTGAACGAAGAAGAACTGGCACGCGATGTTGAGGCTGAAATAGCAAGCAAGGTCTTTGCGGCAAAGCAAGGTAGCCTGATCGGACCGGAGAAATCGGATCTCGGCTGGTACATCTGGCAAATCCTCAAAGTAGAGGATGCAAAAAAGCGCAGTGATAAGGAATACCGTGAAGAAGCCATAACCAGCTTGAAAAATGACAGGGCCATAGATCTACTCTATGAATTGAGCCACAAAGTTGAAGACGCTCTAGCGGCTAATACGGAGTTTAACAAAGTCGTCAAGACATTTAAGATGACGGTCAAGGACCTTCCGCCCCTTAGCCGCGATGCCACTGACGAAGAAGGTCAAGTCGCAGACGTAACAGATCAGGAAAAGAGCATGATTTTGACTATGTTCGATACCGATAGCCAGGACCCTCTGCAACTGCGCGAACTGTCGCGGGAAGTCTTCTTTATAGGCTTGATTAAAAAAACGATCCCAACTACTCCAAAGCCCCTTGAGAAAGTCAAACTACAAGTAACTCAACGGTATATGGCAGAGAAAATGGTGGAAGCAGCACAAAAAGCTGCTGATGATATCACTACCAGGGCCGCAAAAGGAGAAAGCCTAAATAAACTGCGCAGAAAATACAGGTTTACACCGCAACGACAATTTGAAATTACACGGATGCAACTGATTGAGGCCCAGCGCCAAAACCAGCCCCCTCCCCCGATCATAGCCCAAATGTTTACAATCCGCGAAGGCGAGGCGACATCAGCCTTGTCTCCCATCTACCCGGCGATCGACCTTTTGGTTCTAAAAAAGGTCATTCCAGGGGCCAAGAAAAAATACGATCCATTGTTAGCAGATCTGAAACGGTCTTTTAAAAACGCGAATGATAATGAGGTTGGAGAAGCGTTTATTCATTCCATCAGGGACATGTCCAATCCTGAAATCAAACGCGACCACGTGAAAGCTATTCACGCGCAGCTTGTAAAACAGGGACAATAGTCAACTTTTTGACCCCAAGTCCCTCTGGTCATAAGTTCATCACGATGAATTGCCACGGATCTGATCAAGATGGGCAACTTCCGGGATTTCATGACTGTCGGTCGCCTGTTCGACCAGATCATCCGGGAGATGATTTTTGGGGGTGCTTCCTAACTGACGCAGCTTTTCTGCACGCATGATCGGATTACCCCGCTTACTGTCGGTCAGACGGTGCAAAGCTTTACCATAGCTGTCCTGCGCCTGGTCCAGACGCTGACCGATTCCTTGCAAATCCTTGATAAAAGCGACCAGATCATCGTAGAGCAATGCCCCCTGATCTGCAATTTTTTGAGCGTTATCAAACTGCCGTTGCTGAACCCAGAGCTGCTGGATTAAGCTTAGCGCTAGAAATAGACTCGATGGAGAGACCAGATGTACCTTTTGTCTGATCGCCTGATTGAGCAGATCCGGTTTAGCATTCAAAGCATCGAAAAAAGCCTGATCATGTGGAATGAACATAAAAGCAAAATCCGGAGATTTTGACCCGTGGAGATTTTCGTATTTCTTAGAGGCAAGCACCTTTATCTGCGCCTGAACCGACTGTACATAGGCCTTCAAAGCCTGGGTGCGCTTATCTTCATCGGTTGCATCTATATAATCTTGATAGCTTTTGAAGCTGAATTTCGAATCGATCACAACAAAGCGTTCATCAGGCAGTCGAACAACCATATCCGGTTGCAGCCGTCCATCACCATCCTGTTGATAGCTTTTTTGCGGAAAAAAATCGATTCCCCGTCTAAGCCCTGATCCTTCAAAAAGCCGTAGCAAAATCGACTCTCCCATATTCCCAACATGCTTATTCGTCCCATGAAGGATCCGGGTGAGGCTACGCGCCTCCTTTGCCACCATCTCAATGTGACTTGCAAGCCGGTCCCGATCAGTCATATAGGTTTTATCAATCTTTTGATGAAATTCGGTGATACGATCCCGAAACGGTCCCAGGGCCTGGGTCAGTTGCTCGCGGTTTTCATCGCGTAAGCTTTTGGCGTTCTTTAAAAGGCTTGCATTGGCCAGATCCCAAAACCGCTGCTCCAGTCCGGCCTGCCATTCTTTAGCCTGAGTTTTTTGGGATTCAATGCGCGTCGTCAAGGCAGCATTGAACTCACGAAGTTCACTGATTTGCTCTACGTAACTATCGGTCAGTTGTCGCGATTCGCGTACTTCCTCCTCCAGGCGGTGCCTGGTCTGGCGCTCCAGCACAAAGAGAAGCCAGCCAATACATGCCAATAAAAAAGATAGCCCCAGTGCATAGATCATAATTGCCCTGCCATATATAAGAACATAAAAGGAACGTAATTGCAGCCCCTGCCCTTGTCAAGCACCGATTAACGCGCTAACTTGGTGCCTATCACATTTGTATCTGACATCTAAATCCGGGAGGTTGCGATGAGCATATTCACGCATGTTATGATTGGCACTAACGACATCGGAAAATCACGGGACTTTTACGATTCCGTTCTCGGCGCCCTGGGGCTGAAACGCCTGATGGAGATTGAGGAGAATGCAACCGCATGGGGAGCAGATAGTCCACAATTTTTTGTTGGCAAGCCCAGAGATGGCAACAAGGCAACCCCTGGAAACGGGCATACCATTGGCTTGATCGCCAGGGATCGTACCTCAGTGCGTGGTTTTCATGAAAATGCCCTGGCCAAGGGTGGTCTGTGCGCAGGGCCTCCCGGACCCCGTGAATGGGCGCCTAGTGCATATGCTGCCTATATACGGGACCCGGACGGCAACAAGCTTTGCGCCTTTACCATGTCACCGGAGTAGAAAGACAATCGAAGCATAAAGTCATGCTTCAGGCTAAAGCAAATTTCCCTTAAGTTTTTCCCCTTAAGTTTTTCATTGCCTGATATAAGAACGGAGCGTTACTATTGCACGCTATGTCCAAGCAGAAGAAAAAAGAGATCAAGCCTGCAAGTGCGATTCCTAGGATCGGGTCATGAACTGGTTAAGTAATATCAGAAAAAAAGTCACGGCCATCACCAAACGTGATGTTCCTGGCAATCTCTGGATTAAATGCCGGGAATGCGGAAAAATGATTTTTCGTAAGGACTTCCTTGCCAATCAATCCGTATGTCCGGAATGCCAATTTCATGAGCGTATCGGTCCCAAAGAACGATTTGTCCAGATTTTCGATGGAGGCCAATCGGCAATGGTCGACATTCAACCGGTTCAAGAGGACCCGCTGAATTTCCAGGACCGAAAAAAATACAAAAATCGTCTAAATGAGGCACGCATCGCGACTGGAAGTAACGAAGCCATCCAGGTTGCTACCGGAAAGATCGGCGGCATAGAAGCCATTATTGCGGTACAGGATTTCGCCTTCATGGCAGGTTCCATGGGTCTTGCTGTAGGGCAAGCTTTTGTAACAGCAGCACAGATCGCAATTGACAAGAATCTTCCATTTATCATGTTCACAGCAGCCGGAGGTGCCAGGATGCAAGAAGGTATCCTAAGCCTTATGCAAATGCCGCGCACGACGGTAGCTGTCGCCCAGATGAAAGCTGCCGGCATCCCTTATATTGTCGTCCTCACCGATCCAACAACCGGCGGAGTGACAGCTTCATACGCCATGCTTGGTGATATTCATCTTGCAGAACCCCAAGCCCTGATTGGCTTTGCAGGAGCGCGTGTGATCGAGCAGACTATTAAGGAAAAGCTACCCAAGGGATTCCAACGCTCTGAATTCCTACGCGAACACGGAATGATCGACTCTGTTGTCCACAGACATAAGCTTCGGGCCACCCTGGCGCGTCTGTTATCGATGCTGGTACATAGCAAGATCAATCTGGAACGGAAATAGAAGCTGCCACAGGCGCAAAACTTCGACGATGATGCACCGTCGCGCCAAGACTGCTTAAGGCCATGCGATGTTGCTTGGTTCCATAGCCGACATTGTTGACAAACCCATAACCGGAATAGCGCTGATCGAGTTTAGCCATTAACCTGTCCCTGGCGACCTTGGCAACAATACTAGCTGCAGCTATAGCACAACATTTATGATCGCCTCCAATGATGGTCCTAACTGGAATTTCAAGCTGATTTGGCGCCTTTGGTCCATCGATCAAGCAAAGCGCCGGTTTTATCTTTAAACGTCGCATGGCGCGTGTCATGGCAAGCAGACTCGCCTCAAGAATATTGACACGATCAATTTCCCCAGATGACGCAGCACCCAGCGCCCAGATCGCCTGAGATATCAGAGATCCATAGAGCGTCATTCGTTTGGAAGCACTCAACTGCTTGGAATCATGCAAACCAGACCGATCAAACTGTGGTGGCAGAATTACAGCAGCAGCGACAACCGGCCCCGCCAAACAACCACGTCCGACTTCATCAACACCTGCAATCGGGCCGATAACATCATGTTCAGCCCAGTAACAACGCCCGGAACAGGGCTCAAACCTTGTTTTGCTGACAACGGACATGGTGCCGGATCACTTCATCGATGATGAAGCGCAAAAATTTCTCACAAAATTCCGGATCCAGCTTGGAATCCACAGCCAAACGTCGCAGTCGTTTAATCTGCTCCGCTTCGCGTTCTGGATCAGCAGCCGGCAATCCCCTCTGAACCTTATAGTCTCCAACCTCTTGAGTGATTTTGAACCGCTCTGCCAATAGATAAACAAGAGCTGCATCGATATTATCGATGCTACCGCGCAGTGTATCTAGTCTGTCGTCGCTCATCACTCTAATCAAAATTTGCCGCAACCAGTCTTTGCGCACCAAATACAACCTGGTCAACCATGGCAGTAACTTCGGGCAAGCGTTGCTGGCAATAAAATATCGTCGTATTGACTTTTTCATCTATGAAACTATCGCTCAGTTCCTCAGCGCTGGGCTCACTTAGGACCCGTGTGGCCTGCTCAGCCAAAAGAACTGCGGATAATCCAATACCCCACATTCGCAAGTAAGGCGTTGCAGCAGCTAAGATATCATCACTATTATCAGAATGCTCTAACATCCAGTCGGTCGCCAGTTTCAGGGCCTGGACGGTTTTCCAAATTGGGGAGACCAGAGGTTCCAATGGTCCGGGCAGACGATCCGAGACCGTTTCCATATACTGCATCATCTTCGATGCAACCGCTCCCCGATCTGGAATCAACTTGCGCGTCAACAGATCGATTGCCTGGATTCCATTGGTTCCTTCGTAGATCGGAGCGATCCTGATATCCCGATAAAGCTGGGGAATGCCGCTTTCTTCGACATAACCCATACCGCCGTAAACCTGTATAGCGATCGAGGTCATTTCAACACCGGAATCTGTACAAAATCCCTTCATTATCGGGGTAACGAAATTAGCGATCTTGGAGCATGCTTCACGTTGTACCGGATCATCATGTCCATGGGCTTGATCGACCATTCCTGCGTTATAATATGCGAGAGCCCGTATCGCTTCGCTGGTAGAACGCAAGATCATCAACATCCGACGAACATCCATATGCTCGATAATCGGAACCGGCTTATTGCTGTTGGAACCGGCTTTGCGTGACTGGACTCTTTCCCGGGCAAAATTCCGGGCTTCCTGGTAGGCCCGCTCGGCGATGGCCACACCTTGCAGTCCTATACCAATGCGCGCATTGTTCATCATGGTGAACATCCCCCGCATTCCAGTCATTTCTTCTCCGACCAGGTAACCGACACAAGAATCACGTTCTCCGAAACGCATTACACAGGTGGGGGATCCGTGGAGTCCCAATTTATGCTCAATAGACACGCAGTCCACATCGTTACGCTCTCCCAAGCTTCCATCGTCATTGACAAGAAACTTCGGAACCAGGAACATTGAGATCCCACGTGTTCCACCCGGGGCGCCAGGTGTGCGCGCCAGAACCAGGTGAACGATATTGGACGCACAATCATGGTCCCCCCAAGTGATGAAAATCTTCGTTCCCTTGATACGATAACTACCGTCGGCGTGGAGTTCGGCGGTGCTGGTAAGTGCACCCACGTCCGATCCTGCATTAGGTTCGGTCAGGTTCATCGTGCCTGTCCATTCACCGCTAATCAATCGACAAAGGTAACGCTGCTTCAAATCTTCACTTGCATGAGCCGTCAATGCTTCGATAGCGCCGTTCGTCAGAAGCATGCACAAGCTAAAAGCCATATTAGCGCTAATGAGTTGCTCCAGCACCGCTACGCCAATAGCAAAAGGCAAGCCCTGCCCGCCATAGGTGGTGTCAGCGCATAACCCGGACCAACCGCCTTCTTCCCATTTTTTATGAGCCGCAGCAAAACCATCGGGCAAGGTTACACCATCATTTCCCAATTGAGGGTGATCGATATCACCGATGCGATTCAGATCCAAAAAAGGACCTTCAGCCAATTTGGAGGCCTCTTTCAGGATTGCCTGGGTAATGTCAGGACTCGCCTGCTTGAACTTTTCCATTTGTTCAAGTTCCTGAAGACGGGCACTAACATTCAATGCAAAATACTGTTCCACAGTTGGCGCCCGGTAGACCATTTGAGCTTCCTATTAATCCCTTGTTTGTGTTACCTTAGGCATATTTCCAAACTACTATAGACTTTTCCCAAAGACGAGCAATATGAAAAAAAAAGAAACCGGGAAAAAACCTTATGAATTGAATCGCTTGGGATATCCCGAACAGCTCAGCCATCGTGTCCCAAAATTGGTGCGGCATATTTTTCGGAAATATGGATTTGCATCTGATCACATTATCCGTCGCTGGCGCGATATTGTCGGTGAGAATTATGCACACCAGGCCACGCCTCATCGCCTTCGCTTCCATCGGAAAGAAGAAGGTGGAGCGACCCTTACAATTGCGGCCTCTGCTGCCACAGCCTTCGATCTGCGTTATGTCGAGCCCGTTATTTTAGAACGAATCAACCGCTATTTTGGGCGGGAAGTTGTAACCAGG
>Ga0056124_1000407_pt1 | contig 13559 bp, 12 predicted proteins | sample WorMetHEROISLAND_2_FD_70069 | JGI IMG/M metagenome (GOLD analysis project Ga0056124, IMG submission 70069) | Marine gutless worms symbiont microbial communities from Max Planck institute for Marine Microbiology, Germany - Olavius sp. 4 HERON ISLAND | ecosystem: Host-associated > Annelida >... | reverse complement strand
ATTATTTCACACTGACATTTTTACATTCCACCTTTGTGATCGTACCGTCGTAGAAATAAAGCACAACATGCGTGCCATGCGTGGTAATACAGCTAAAGATGGCGTGACGGTTTTGCAGTATGTTGTTTATGAATGCTTGAATGTTAATAAGATGAATCGACGTGGTTCACGGGTCAGTGTGTCCGTCGTGTGGTGGCTTCTGTTACACCCAATCAGACTATCCTTCGCCTGTCGGGTCAAGACTGTTGATGACGTCACGTGGGGGCCACACATGACGCGGTTTAAGGTTTAATTTTTGTACAAAAAATCAATAGTCCAAATTTTAGTACGTTTTTTACTTGTTGTGCAATTTATGATGCTAATCAAATTTAATTTCAATGATTTCATATTTTATGGCCTGTCTGCCACAGCTTGGCAGCGTGCCAGCGGCATACGCCGTCGTCGCTGGCGGCTGTGATTGGCCTATCCAATAATGACGTCGTTGCGTTACGTCCCTTACGTTCCTTACGTTGCGTGCGTTGCGTGCGTTGTATTGGATGGAAACCCCGCTTATGCCTAAACTCCACTTGCTAAAATGTTGTGAATTTCTTTACAACCCGTTGCGCAACGGGTTGTGTGACAGATACGCGACAAGTCGACGTAGTGTAGTGTGGGCTTTAACAGACGATGGAGCGCTGTAGGCCTATCGACGTACACATAATAACGTTGATCTCTTTTCCATAAAAAAGCTACAGATGAAATAAGTTTTGTTTTCATAATATTCTTTTTGTTGGACTTTGTTACAGCGTTTGACATGCAGTCTAGGCATAATAAAAAATCTTATCGGATTGGATGGAAGAGGGTGATAATTTTTTGACCAGTACGACGAGCGTTCGTCGCACCTACTGCAGAGGCAGACGATTGAAGCAGCATATTGTTTTAAAACATATCTTTCTTTAAAAACAATTTTAGTTGCAGCTCTACCGATCTGCGCGGTACACTTGACGTGAATCAGATCATAGCTCACACACACGTACGTTATTGCTTGCCGTATTGAAGGTTAATGTCTCATCAATTTCTCAACCCTGCTTCGGATTCACCGGCTGGCTCGCTGTACGTACTGTAGAATGACTAGATCCCCAGAAGACAGAAAATAATTGCCTATTATATATATAGGCTACAACATGTTCCATGTATGATGTAACAAGACAAGAGCAGTTATGCAAGGCGTGTCGTTTTAATTGGGATATTTCCATTACAGCAGAATAATTATCAAGAGTGCGTGAGCAGTCATATTCAATGAGTTTGCTATAGCTGATGTTACCGTCGTTGCCCGCTGGCTGCTGGTAAGTACAGGTGGCGGCGCGAGCTCACACCTCTGGATTTTAACTTATACCCCTACACGATGAAGCTGGCTCGACGAGCTGGCTCGACGAGCGCACGACGAGCCCTCGTCGTGCCCTCGTCGAGCGCACGTAGAACGCACGTCGTGCGCTCGTAGAGCTGGCTTGATGAGCTGGCTATCTGGTCATTTGAATGGTGTAATATTGCAAACATTCACGAAGCTGCACGACGAGCGCTCGCCGTGCGCTCGTAGAGCCAGCTCGTCGAGCCAGCTTCATCGTGTAAACGGGGTATTAGCGAATTCTGGTGACGTGAGATAGTGGCGTGACTCCTGTTTGAAACACTGCATTGCTGGAATGTGAACGAAGCGAAATCGGAGCGTGCCGCGGGTCATAATCTCTGGTGAGCACTCAGCGAAGTGGAGCGCTGAACAGTTCTACGACCAAAGCGGAGCGTGTATTGGGAGTCGCGAAGCGGGAATGGAGCGGTGAACGGTCAGAACGGAGATCGGAAAAAAAACAGAGCAGAGCGGAGAAGCAGCCCGCTCCGCTTACAAGTTACAGCCTAACTTGCTCTGAGATTGGTTACGAAACCTACCTACGCCCATAAACATGAGTTATTTAATACGAGTACCATAATGGGTATGATCCATTATTTCTGTTTCCTTTTTATTTTGTGTTGTTGACGTTCGTTAGAATCGGTTGTGCTATTTGGTGAATTGGCGTCGTTAAATAATGGTAATCACCATTTCATATTAGCAGTTATTGAAAATATATATGTTTAGTTGCTTATACAAGAATACACAGTATAATCGTGTAAGTTTGTATGCATCGAAGCACGATGTTTGTGGATTACGTGTGTGCACTCCGTTCACACATTGATTCAGTAGTGGTCTGTTTTGAGTATGATAGTAACAATAATAATAGACATATTTATAAAGTGCCATATCGCCGTAGCTTCAGAGGCGCTAGGGGTAGGTGGCGTGTTACTGTTAGTAGGCAGGCCTGAAGAGACGAGGTTTAGTTAGTTTTAAAAATGAGAGAGAGGCAGATTCAGTTAACGAGTCAGGTTGAGAGTCATACTGTGTTTACTGCACAAGATGTATTTGACACAGAAACCTGTATGTACTATGGCAGGTGATACGTTGACGTTTTGAGTATTTTATAATTAATTTTGTAGTGAATTTGGGCCTGGTATCCGCACATCACAGCGACGGAGATGTGAGATCATATATCTTGATTCTGACAAGTGTTGTGAGCATGTCTGATGATTATGTTAATAATTCATACCAGTGAATGGTTACAATTGTGGTACAGGGGTTTGTGAAAGTGGTGAAGAGTGTTCCATACTTCAAGCGCTATCAAGTGAAGTACCGCAGAAGGAGAGGTATGGTTATGAACCTTCTTGTTAAAACGTAACGGGCCAGCTAATTAGTGGCCAGCTGTGCACAGTGACAGGGGGTCTGACTAAAACATGATGGGACAGCTAAAAGATGCAAAAGTTGGCACTTAAGGCCTAAACGAGAAAGACAGGATGGCTAAAACATATATGACATGACAGCCAGTGTAGGAGATGAATAAATCTATTATGGTGGTAAATACCGCCACACTACGAAAGAAATTTACTATTGCGGCGGTAAACCGTATGTAAACCATTTATCTATGCTTAAGCAGTACATGTCTATGTTAAATAGCTTGTTTAGATCACACCAGCCTCGTGGCCGAGTGGGCAGAAACACCCGGCAGCCACTCGCGGCGGGCCACCTTTTTGTTCTGGGTTCAAGTCCTGCCATCGGACTATCCTATCATTTTTTTTCTTTTCTTTAATTAATTTAAGTTAGGGTTAGAGTTAATGTTAGGGTTAGGAATAGTGTTTATTTTCATTTTTTTTTCGTTTACCGCCGCAATAGTAAATTTCCTCGTGTAGTGCGGCGGTATTTACCGCTGCAATAGCATCGTGCATAGGAGATAGTAGACAGGCATACAAAACTCGCCGGGATGGTACAGATGGGATGGCTAAAACATGACAGGACAGATTGAGTGTATGGTAGACTAGTTCGCTTTCACAAATGATAACAACATTCTCACTGGTGGGTGGATTTATTCGTTTCTGAGCTGTAATTCACTAATTGCTGTCACTTGAACTCCTCCGCTATAGGCCTAAATACTGTTGACATAAGAGACTAAGAGTGTAACGGTTTTACACTTGTCGTGTGTTGCTGCTGATCGCTTGGTGTTAACTGTGTTTGCCGTTTTCGAATGTGTAATTAGGAAGACACCATTAGCCATAACACTCGCATGTAGCTAATTCAGTCAACCGTTTGCTCACCAGCTGTCTGCCAGTGGCCTGTATGGGATCGTGCCCTGTCTTGTTTTAGCTGTCCTGACATGTTTTCATCACAAATGACAAATGGGCCGGTTGGTAAAGATCTGACCTGTCAGTTGCAGCTGGTAAATACTAGTGGATACCGTGAATTATAACTCATTGTTAGCATGTAATTGCACTTATTTTTTTCCTCCACTGCTACTTTTCTGTCCCATTTGCAATTGAGTGAATAGGCCTAGAGATCTTCACCATTCTGCCTGTGTCTGCTATACACTAATGGGTCCCCATCATACATATCTGTCTGGTGTCTGCAACTGACGGGGCCAGATTTTTGCTGGCCGACCCATCTGCTGCTGCACAGCTGGCTGCTAGTACACTGGCCCATGAATGTTTTGGTAGTGAGACCCGGTATAAATGATGCTTATGGTGGTTGAATGGTTTAACAGGCATCACGTGAGTGCACTCTGTGGAGTATGTTACCAACAGTAACACGTTACACAGCATTTATTGTTTGCACGCTAGTGTGATCTGTGCGGTGTACTGTTAGTCTGTTGTTGTCCTTACCTTACCTTACCTTACCTTAGGGGTGGGCAGGTTGTTACACCTGCCCAGCGCTGAGGCTCTATTAGTTCGGCCCAATGCGCAACCCCGATGTACCCAGAAGGTCACAGTAATCGGCTGTAAAGCCGAACAAATCACCAGCCACCTGGGACTGATGACGTGTAGTATGGTTGTTCCTGTCAGGCAGTCTGCGCTTGGTTAGCTCCTCTCCTTCAGATTAAAAATCGTCCGGGTCATCGGTGCATAAGCCCCACCACCACGACAAGGTGGCAGACCACGGTGGGGAGTCTGTTGTTGTCATCACTCATCATTCTTCACGCAAGGCTGATCTGCACATTGCTCTTGCTCAACTGTTCTCCTACATGTTTGACGGGATTGCTTATAGTGGCTTTCCACTTCAGAATGTTCCTTACTTGTGTGTGTATTAATAGGACAGCTTTATAGGTCTACAGTGTTGAAGAAACGTGAAAGGAAAAAAATATCTAATGCCATGTCACGTTGAATATCTAAGCAGTTGTCTGTTTTATCTTTCTTGAGCTTTGTGATATTTTTGTCGTAACTGTTCAGGTGACTGCTAACATCGCAGAAATCTCCTTAGGTAAAGCAGAAATGAGTTTTTGCTACCGTACATTATTAATTTTTGTTTTTAGTGCCGTGTCTCAGTTAAATGTTTTCATTGTTGTTAGTACCAGTCAAGTGATTGGCTGAGAAGACTGGAAAGATATATTTCACGGAGCCACTGAGCAATGTTATGACATTGACAGAGGGCAAGACCGACTACTATGCAAGAAAGCGTCTTGTCATCCAGGACCGCAACAAGTACAATACGCCCAAGTACCGGCTGATTGTCCGATTCACCAACAAAGATGTTATATGCCAGGTTCGCTGTTGCAGCTGGTTCTGTTGCTTTGTCGTTTGTAATACTGGCGTTGGCGTTTACTTTATGAAGTTCTGTTTATTGCACTTCACATTCTGTGAATCATCCTTCAAAGAAATCCATGGATTTAATTTAATTTGATTATTTGCTTGTGGAGCCTTGTACATTGAAAATGGCCATTAAAATGGCATATTGTCCATCTTGTGTGTCACTGGCAGTGGCTAAACTGCAGAGGTAATAAAGGTTTGCCCTGGATTCAGTTTCATACTAGTAGTGAGGTTACTTTGAGAACTGCTGTCAAGCAGGGTTCCCCTGGTCCTTGTAAGTCCTTAAAAGTGCTTAAATTTCACACATTCAAATATAAGGCCCTTAAAAGTCCTTAAAAATGATAATGGTGCTTAAAAGTCCTTAAAAATCCTTAAAAAGTGCTTAATTTTTACTACAGAATTTTTGAATATTTTGAAGTCGGGCCACACCAGCTTTTACGAACAATAATATGTCTGTGCTGGTTAATAGTACAATTCTGTGGCATTTGGAGAATATGCTGACATTAGCTGTATGCGTGTACTGTAATGAGTGCTGTATAATAGGAATTATATGGTAATATTCATACATCTGGGTTGACAGTCGCAGTGACACAGTGTACGGGCCAGTCTCCGAAACAGTAAAAATTTGTCTCGGAAAGGTGCTTAAAAAGTCCTTATTTTTGTCTTAGAAAAAAGAGGGGGAACCCTGGTCAAGGGACAGCACCCGCACTGTGACACATAATGTGTCCTTAAATAAGCCAAATCAGGTTTTTCGAGGCTCAGGTTTGGGGCCAGTGATTTGTCCAACTCGTCTGTTCATTATTAATCTTGTGTAATAGTGGCAGGTCAGGAACTGCATTTTGTCAAAAATGCTACACTGCTGCACATTGCTGAGAATCGATCATATATCACTCTGTGAACCCACAATGTCTGTAAAGTCTGAGTAAGTCTGCGTAAGTGCTGCATGTCATATTGGTTGGTGGCTGATTCCAGGTTGCGTACGCAAGGATTGACGGTGACGTGATAATGTGTGCGGCTCACTCGCATGAACTGCCCAAGTACGGTCTGAAGGTTGGACTGACCAACTACGCTGCTGCTTACTGCACTGGACTGCTGCTCGCCCGACGTGTACGCATCCCAAAAAATAGACTCATTTCTTGCCTACTCAGTGTTCTGTGTAAAAGTGTGCAATGATAGCTGGTAAAGAAAGTTTGTTTAATAGCAGGTAACAGAGGGGCCATTTGCTGGGCCAAGATATTTCTTATTTTTAGGTCTTAGCCTCTTAGGTCTAATGCATTTTTGCTATCTCAATTATTATGCATATTGGCTGAAGCCACGCAGGGGTCCATTGTCAATGTTTACTATTTTAATTACAATGATTATTATATATTACAAATAATTATACTATATGTCAGTCATTGGGGAGGCTGTGTGTGTCCATTAATTGCTAATGGCATCACATTAGTTAATCCACAGCTACCACTGATGTACATTTCTGTCTAACCAGCCAAGTTTACGTACTTGCTGAAGGTTATGCCAGGACCCTGAAATTGAAACATGGGAGTTACTGACGCAGGACTTTTTACAAACACATACCTATGATACCTTTCCATTCTTGCTGCCAGTGTAAAAGCAGTGACAGCTTAAAGAGTTAACAAGGTCCATATTAGTGCAGACATAGGCTAACATTTCTCTTTGCACATCACAATCAGACATGTTGTTAACTGACAGTAATTAATTTAACAAATAATTTCTTAAGTGTAATGGCAAGTTGCTGTATGCTGTAAAAAGTAGATGCTGAGTTAGTAGCTAGTTTCATAACTGCTTTGTTTCTGAGTTATAGAATATTTTACAGTATTTTACCAGCCATTCTAGTTGGCCATTGTTATGTAGGTAATAAATACTTTAACTGCTAGGGTAGAAATGGCAGTAGTGGACCTTTCTCTTCTCGGCGTGTATGCTTTTTTGTGTACCTTATTATTGCCCATGGAAGTGAAGGTAGTATCGTTTTCAGCATCGCAGCTAAGTTTTCTTTGTTTTTTTTCTTTGTCAACATGATAACTCATGAACCGCTGCACTTAGGTTGAGGAAATTTTGCACGAACATGTACCTCGATAACCTCACAAACCATATTGAATTTCAGGGTCATAGGTCCAAGGTCAAGGTCACGTTTTTTTGCATGCTCGATACTGCTTGAACCAGTTGGGCTGGATTCATGAACTGTCATTAGCTAGAAGGTGCCACTTCATTACTGCCCACAGAAGCGACTGGCGCTACCCGTGGGCAGTACTTAGCCCTGAGCAAGGCTTGATGATCTTGTTGTATAACTGTCTGTTTTGTGCTGTTCTGTTGCATGCAGCTGTTGAAGCAGCTGAACCTGGATGGTATATACGCCGGCTGTGAGGATGTGAATGGAGACATGTACCAGGTGGAGTCTATTGATGGCCAGCCCGGTGCCTTCCGCTGTTACCTGGACGTTGGACTTGCCAGAACTACGACAGGCGCACGGATCTTTGGAGCAATGAAGGGTGCTGTGGACGGAGGCTTGGACATACCGCATGGGTCAGTCAACGAACACTTAGTACTCAGAGCTGTGTGACTGACGTAGCCTTTTATATTGTCACCGGCGTGATGATACCCACCAAGGTGTAATGTAATAATATTCTTGGTGCTAAAGTTCAGAAACTTGTGTGTGTCATAATTGTTGATTAATATGTTGTTAGAGCATTGAAGTTTCCTTGAAGAAAATATGCCGTGTAATACTACATTTTACTAACTTCCTTGTGGTACAAATTAATGTGACACTATCCCGTGGGGTTGATGGATCTAGTTTTGTGCAGCTCTTTTAACAGGTAGACCAGTTGTCTCGAAAGACCTGGAAATTCAAGGAAATTTGACAGGTGTTGGGAAAGTCAGGGAATAGTCTGGGCACAAATCTGGTAAGGGAAAACTGTTTGTTGTGTAGGGCATTTGGGGCAACACTATTGTTCAGTAGCATAGGTTTGTATATTATTTCAGATAGTGCATTTTTGGTGTATCACACTACATTATCACACTGTTGATTGCGTTATACTGCTGCATGCTATTTTGATTCTGTCGGTGTGCATAACATGTCTAACCACAATGTGGAGAAGACCGTCATAATGTGTCTGGGCGTTTCACTGTGTTCTCAGGTGGTCACTTGAGCGTAAAAATAATTCCTCTGCTTCCAGTTGCAGTCCACCCCTAAAAAACCTGTGCCTGAAATTTTTATCGGATCTTCCAAAATATACCGGTACCGAATCAAGCCCAGGTGAGTTAAGAGGGATCGGGTTTTCACTGTGTGATAGTGTAGAGTCTCTAGTTTCTTGTAAGCAAATTTCGTGCCGCTGAGTGATGAGATTCCCCTTCAACGAGGGCATCAAAGAGGGGTACCCCTTAAAAACATTTTACCACTATTAGTTTCGTCTAGTGTGAGAACGGTTGCAGACAGACACAAGCTTGCTTATCATAACAAGCACTGCTGACAAGCTTTCTTGAGGTTTTAGTGAATTTTTCGCGATTTCTTGCGGCCACACACAATTCAAGAGTGAAGTGGGTCAAAAATTATTGGGCGTAGACCAAGACAACCCCGGTATGAAATTTTCAGCATTAAACATAGATTTTAACCGTGTTATACTGGTTGATCCCCTAGGTTCAAGGAGTCTTCCGTTCGAGTGCTTCAAATGTGGGTACCCCCTTCAAAATGCGCAGTTTCTGCTACTGTCGATCAATCTAGCATGAGAACGGTTGCAGGTTGACACAGACTTGCTGCGTATCATAACTGGCACTGCTGTTGAACCCCTGAAAATAGGGGTTTTCGGTGAGTTTTTCACGATTTGAGGCTGCCACACACATTTCAAGAGTAAACTGCGCAGAAATCACTGAGATAGACGAAGACAACCTGCATATAAAATTGAGGCTGACGCTGTCGCGCATCTCACGAGCATTACCTCGGGTTCCTTGTTGCTGCTGTGTTAGTACAAAGAGGTTCCCGGGCTATGACAGTGAGAGCAAGGAGTTCAACGCCGATGTTCATCGTCGTCATATCTTTGGTCAGCACGTCTCTGAGTACATGACGAAGCTGCAGCAGGAAGACGAGGATGCATTCCGGCGCCAGTTCTCACGCTACATCAAGAACGGCATCACGCCCGAATCGGTTAGCCATCTAACTTTTGTACCTTCACTTAACTTTGTGACACACAGACAGGCAACTTGCAAGATGTCTATGGGGTGTCCCTGTGCAAGTTTTTTCTCTCATACTAGTTTCTTGCTTTGAACAGGATGCAGGAGTTATATTCAGTATACGTGAAAAACGTAAAATCTTTCCCAAGCTTTAGGGCCCATAGCGTGGCGCTGATCTCAGTTTCTTTGGCCCTCAGCCAGACACCAGTTTACACTGCCAGCCTACAGATACAGACTAGTGCATCACAATGTGCCTGTGTACGTCCCAGCTTTCACTGCTACTCATTCGCCTGCCCATAAAAGGATAGCCTGGCTGAGTTGGCCTAGGTGGTTGGTTACATAATAATAATAATAATAATCGAATTTGTATAGCGCAAGTATGTCAAATGACTTCAGAAGCGCTAGGCGGACAGACTCGGCATCGATTAACTTTATCGATATGACCAACAGCATTACAATGTATCTCTATTTTAGTTTATACTTTATATGCCTCTATATACTTCTTTATATTGGTCAACTGTGTTACTTGTGAAAGTTTCTTATGCGAAGATTGGAATAAACTAATGTGCTGTGCACGTTGTTTGTGCAGGTCGAGGGCATGTACAAGAACGTTCATGCGGCAATCCGTGAGAATCCCGAAGCTGAGGTGAAACCGGAGAAGCCCGAAGGACAGATAAAGAAGAAGAGGTCTGTAGTGATTGTTGCGTGCATTTCTCATCAATTGTGGTGAATTTGATGAGATGTGACTGATTCATGACCAAAGCTTTGATTTGGACGTCATCTGTGTTTATTACAATATGAGCACATCGGATTTGAAGTGAATGAATTGTTGTGTTCTGCTCTCCAACAGAATTAGTTCCATTCAGTTGTCGTTAAATTGTTTTCATGTAGGGTTGAAAAAAACCTGAGCTAAAAACCCTATCCATTGGTTTTTCTTGCGATTAATCAGGTTTTTTTAGAAGTTCCAACTTGGTGTGTTTCATGGGTCTTTAGTTATTAGAATGAACACTGCTAGGTAATATCCATGCCAAGTAAATATCCAAAACTTTGCAGTTTCATACGTTTAAAAGTTTTAACAACTTAACTGTAATAAAATATTTTATTATTAGTGGAACAAGAAACTAAGATTGGATTAAGTTTTGGTGGTTTTTTAGGTGGGTTTGCCCAATAGAACCCCACTGAGTTGTTGGCCATGTGCCGAGGTATCTGAACCCCGGTTACCTTGCTTCACATCTACCAGGGTTCAGACACCTGGGTACATACCCCCAAAAAAACCTGGTACACCCATCCAAAAAAACCCTCACTTCTACTTTGACCTAATTTTAGTTTATACTTTATATGCCACTAATAATGCAATATTTTATTGTTTTAAAGCTTTTGAGGCTTTAAGTTACTGAGTTTTTGCATTATTTTACCTATTTTTTCCTGCTTGTCCAAAAAACCCACTGGGTTGGGCTTTTAAAAAACCCCAGGTTTTTTTGAACCCTGACATCTACAGCTAGTAAGCTAACTGTTGCGTGTGTGTGTCGCAGGTTTAACCGTGCTAAGTTGTCACTGAAGCAACGCAAGGATCGTGTTCGTCAGAAGAAGGAGTCGTTCCTGGCCAAGCAACAGATTGCAGACGATGAATAGTCATATTACAAACACACAGTCAACTGTTTGTTAGCCAGCGGGACATTGTTGCTGTCAGCTGCTTCATCACCGTTGCCTCACTAATGATGATGATGATGATGATGATGACGATTGCTCGCTGTAATAAATGACTCTGCCACATTCATCGTTGTTTGTTATGCCAACGGCAGCTTAAGAACACACATGAAAAATAAACACAGTGAAGTTACAGATAAAAACGCTCTAAGGGGTCTTGAGGAAATAAAAAAGTTCCAGAATTCCGAGAAAAATTCATCAGTGAGTGACTTGGGTCCACGGCCAACTCGGATTTAAAAAAAATTCGGAAAATCGAAAACCGTGTGCGCCACTAATGATCTCCCGCTCTTTCCGCTACTTCAGTTTTGAACATGATTTATTTGTGATATGTGGTGTTTTGTTGTATATATCTCTTGGGAATCTATTCCAATTTTTCTTTTTTTTGGATAGGGGGGTCGGTGGGGTTTAATTCCTATCCATTTTTTTGGATTATTGGAATTTTTTTATTTCCTCAAGACCCCAAAAAGTGAACTATATGAAAGATAAAACAACTATGGTAACGATCTAATTAATACCGCATAAGTGAATATACATAATTCAGTAAAAATGAGGAGGCTGTATAGTGAACAAACTATATAGCATAATATATATACACCATAATTATAGGTCACTGTCTCGTTCTACGTGATATAAGGAAAAAGTCATTTCAAGTGGCTCGGTGCTGTTTGCTGACTGATAGGATTGCATTTGGCCTGCTCTAACTGTGCTCTGAGTTCTGTTTTTCTGTTTTGTGGAGTTCCCAGCCTAATTCGGAGTAACTACCGTTAGTTGAATTAATCAAATGAGAGTTAGTATGATTGAATGCAATGCAGGCGTCGTCTTTGAGTTTACTGAAACTGAATTGGGACAAGCTGAACTGAGAAACGAACATGAATTAGGACATAAATGCAGCAACCAAAGAACCCAAATGTGCATTCAGTTCATCCCTGTTAATTGTGAGGTAGTGTGCAAATTTGTGCACCACGTCGCATGTACACACTCGATACTAGTTACTGCGTTTTCTAACTGGTATCTTGTGGCATTGTAAGGGTTAACAAACTGAGAATTAAACTTATATTATTGTTATTGCGTTAAACATGGATTATTAATCACGATGACCACTTGTCTGGAAAACCTGGAAATGTCAGGGAATTTGGAACATGTCACGGAAATGTCAGGGAAAAAATCTTGTCATGGAAAACTGTTCCAAAATCGATTGTCCCAAAACTGTTCATTTACTATAGATGAATAGGCCTATTAGCATTTCCTTCAAAAACAGTGCATAGCTACATATATACATAGTGATTTCATCCTTCGTAATCATTAATTATGAGAATTGTGAACTTGATAGTCTGATTATTTACATTACAACTAGTACTATAGGCATGCTATGAGTAGGCTACCACTTAACATGGCCATGAGTGCCGCACATTGTCAGGGAATTTCAGTGTCTGGAGAGTGGTCACCCTGATTAATAATATGCTTGTTATAATATTATTATTATGCGTGTAAGTATATGCTTACTGGGCATAACTGTGCATTAATGAAAATATCTCCGCAGCCGTCGAAATAACGAACGAGATGATTGGCCGATTGATAGTTACACAGGTAGGCTTGATTTGTGAGCTCTGGTCGTTCAAACGACTATGAGTGACCGTGACTATCTCGCCCACACACACACACACAGTGTCACACAACACCGAGTGACTGGCGGCGGCCAGTTGACAGACAGAGTCAGATCGAGTTCCAACTTTGTTGGTGGCCGACGCCGCAGGCTCAACACGAACTCAGAAGTCGCGCGGTCAGCCAGTTGACAGAGAACAGTGTATACATTAGAGCTGCGCGACAACGCGCCCCGACACTAGAATAATGCATCGATGGACCAGTGCCGACATATGCGGCCGTCCTCCGCCTGCAGCTGCACATCCCTAACTTTCACCTTTGAACTTTTCAACTGAAAACTGGCGCACCACTTCGTTACTTCTGCCCTGGTGAACGTTTACAGAGCAATGTTGTTTTTCTGCTCTCTTTTTTTGTTTTAGAGTTAGAAGCCCGTACGGGACAGACGTAAGCGTGCAGGAAGCGTAATGCTGCCTAGTATAGGACGGCTGCATAATAATTCCCCCGATAGCAGTTATCGTTCGTAAAGATCGGCAGTCATAAAATAGAATACATGGAATAAGTTTCACAAAATACTCGTGCTACAGAAAACAAAGCCCAGTCATTATAGGCGGCAACCACGTCGGTTAATGCGCAACTTTCAATGCAAATATGACTGAAGGTTCCGACATCCAAATTTTCCTTTCCTGCGCCGGTTGGGGACCCTGTGCGACCGTTTCTACCAAATGACGTCTCATTTCGTCCAATGACTTTAGCACGGCGCGACTGTGGACACGAGTGTGGTAGACAGACGTTGCTACGGTTACATTCTGTTGCAGTAAACCGGCTAATAATACATGACCTGTAGGCTAGACCTATGAGCATAGAACAGTTGAACAAATGGCTTGCACTGTTTGCTGCAGAGCCTAGAATAATTGAAAATTCCTACTGCACACCTC
>Ga0056124_1000406_pt1 | contig 13576 bp, 5 predicted proteins | sample WorMetHEROISLAND_2_FD_70069 | JGI IMG/M metagenome (GOLD analysis project Ga0056124, IMG submission 70069) | Marine gutless worms symbiont microbial communities from Max Planck institute for Marine Microbiology, Germany - Olavius sp. 4 HERON ISLAND | ecosystem: Host-associated > Annelida >... | reverse complement strand
GTTTTAGAGATATTGTCCATTTGCCAAGTGCACATTTTACTGAGTAGAACTGCACAAATTTCTTTAGAACTGCACTTTTGTGTAGAACTGCACACTAAAAAAGCCCTGCGACACAACGAAACATTGACGCAGTAATATTTGTGACTTTAAGACCAAAATATGTGCCCTCCACTACGGCATCGGTACTTAAGCATTATAGCTTCTTGTGTGCTGTATGTGGCTGTGACCATGGTTTCGTGTGTGATTTTTCAAATGGTTATCTGTTAATAATCACAGAAGAAGGCACGTTGTAATTGTTAACGTGCGCAACGATAGCATTCGGTGACATGCAACATTAATAGAATCACTTTAGTGTACACATCTCTACAGTATATGGTTTGCACTGGGGCAGGCCGATGTGGCGTAACTTTTAAGCAAATGGCAAGCCTTTTGTTGTGTTTGCTGAGTCTGGCTTTGTGATTATGTTAACATAACTGCATTGAGGCCCAGTCTACCTCAGCCTTGTCATCCGTCAACAGATGTACTGGATGCACCTAAAAAGTTACTACGACGAAAAAAAAATTAAAAAAAAACTTGTTCCATGTTTCTGCAGTTAACAGACCTGTCTTACAAATAATCGTACAACACGTTGTAACGAAATACCAAGTCGTGTCTTGACAATTACAGTTTTCGTCTTTCTACTCTTAGCTACACCCTGCAGAAACAACCGTCAGTTTTTTTTTGCGGCGAAACAGCTGTGGGCGTTTTTGCGCAGCAGTGTACACAACCACGGAACCGAGGCGTCCGACACTGTTCAAAGTCGCGCTCTGTAATCCTCTTTCCGAACACTATTCACTGTACGTATTGGGTGCTAAACGTACGGCAAACAGCCTAAGAATATATGTATCATGTGTTGTCAGCAGCAACGGACAAAGACATGAGGGATGAGTATCAAACGATCCCGTTATAAGACGACGATCGATCGATATGAGACTTACGACGTTATCCGACTGTTTGCTCGACCAGGCGACTATGCGACAAATTGCCATCATGACGCTCGACAACTCGTTTACCATCGTCTGATTCCTGCCAGCATGTATCAACACCTGGCGAAAACTAGACAACTAACCGTTAGCTTCTACTTGTAGGCCTACATACAGTTGTGGCAAAGTGTCCAAAAACCGGACTGTTTGAGCGTCGATAACAGCGACGGTTAATAGCAAAAAAAGAATGTGATATGTCAACTAAAGTTTCAGAACTTCTGTCTAGAAAACGTGTAAAACTTGCATATGAGTGCGTTTAAATATTCTTTGTTCAATTTGTATAAATCTTTACCACCCCTGAAATTATACTGAAGTTGAGAGTAAAGCTTAAATGTAACTCAAGTTGTATTCGTCGTACAGTAAAAACAGCCATTAGCACACATGTTTAATTTAGATAAAATTCAACTAATTAACTGAAACTCGTTTATAATAATTTTTATCGCGCCGCTTTTACAGTACAAATTTTGTACATCAATCACTGTTTGTCTGTCCGTCTGTTTGTGAAACTGTTGCAGCTGAATAAAACACCCACAAACGGTTTCCAACGTAATGACCTTTTTATCATAACGGTATTTATACAAATAGTGTATTTTGATAAGGTTGCTCGAGATCGTTGAAAACAAAGAACGTTTTAGTGTGTAAAAACAATGCATGCGTTCAATGTTAGTCATTATCACGTTTATAACGTGATAATGACTAACATTTTATGCGTGAAAATTCTAATTTAACGTGGAGAATACTACAGTGAAACAGGACGCGTAGTTTACAGTCTTACATGCACTACCTACAGTACTAATCAACTAATCCAAGTTTGATCATCAGTCGGACATCAACGCTGGCGCTGAAGATCTCCTGCTGCATGTTGATAGCAAACAGCGTAAAAAGAAAGACTGGACCTAGCGCTACAGCACGACTGCAGCAGATGCTCAAACGTATCACTTACTAATTGGCCATAGATCATGGCCAATTAATTCCGATGTCTGTCGAGTCAACGACGCTACCGTTCTGTGTTTACAATAAGCCGAGGCACAGTGTTAATATCAGTGCGTCATCTGCTGCTAGCTTGAGCCTTATAGACGGTTTCCGACATCGACTAGCGCATTAATCGTCAAATACTGTAAAGGTTGAATAAGATTCTTATCCAACCTTCACAGTATTTGACGATTGGCAATATATAGCTGCCATTCTTATCATAAGAATGGCAGCTATATATTGCCAAAATAAAAAAAAATACTGCAGCAGGTAAGCATAATTAAAAGTCGTTTATCAAGATTGTTCCGATTACACAGGGAGAGTTATTAGAGAAAATTACGTACCCTCTTTTGCAAATTTGTTTTACAGCAAATTTTAAGTTTTTTTAATTATGAAAACATGCACACATATTATGTCAAATAAAAAAAAGACAAGGCATAATGTACACATGTTTTTATTTATCCGACATTATCCGACTTATTTGTTTAGCTTGAAGCCGGTATTATAACTGGTGATCGATTGTCATGATTACCTTTTTGCACAGGCAGCTGCGTGGCTGCTGATGCTGCCACATTTCAGTTTATTGCGACCAATTTCGACAGTTTGGACACGTACCGTTTGTTATTGTGTTTACGGTCCGGGCAATTATACAAAGGCTGGCTACGGACAATTACTGGCACGGTTTCAGTACCAGCCGCGAGTCATCGCCCACACAGCCAGCCATATGTTCGTCGGTCGCTGTTGATTGTGTAGCCTTAGGAAGGTTTCCTTTGATCCCTGGGTTGTAACGATAGGAAGGTTAGCACAACTCTGGAGAAGCCGGATCTGGAACCGTGAAGTTGGAGCTGCCGCAGAGCGCACGTCGCCGTGGCATTACGTCAAGTAAGCTTAAGTCGAGGAATCACACAGCGGGGGCGGGGACTAGCAGGCATAACAACGTTAGGCTTAACACGCGATATTAGATGAAAAAATGACAGTAACGCCTATAATCAGTTCGAAAAAATAGTTGTAGAAAAATACGTCATACCTGCGCCTAAGCCACTCCCACGGCACGACACGACGCGGACTCCCTGACCTTCCAATCGTTACTTTTGCCCGAGGCTAAACCTTCCTAACGTTACACTACCGTGCAGTAAGCCCATTTAATTTTACACTACAGTTAAGTCGTGCACAGACCAAACACTTAAATATAGACACACCTGTCAATACTAGCTTTACTGAAACCTTTCAGAGTGTAGAACTGAATCGGTTAATGACAATGCAGAAAAAACATGTTTCGATTGCACTGGCAGCATAACTTCTAAGTTGGTTTGCGTACTGGTAACAAGACAGAGCTTGAAATCAACTCTCTGACGCACACCAATGACCAGAGCTGTAGACTTTTTGGTCCATCGGCATTAAACAGTTTGCCGTCCCAAAGGAAGAACGCATCATTTACAGGTATGCCGGACAGTTAGCAGTCTGCGACATTATCGGTTTTTATTAAGCCAAATTACAAAACTATCAAATACACGGATGCGGAAGCCAGCTAAAACCGGAGATGTTTCTATACAGCTAGTGTGCAATAGTGCAACCATCAAAATTTTTGTTATCAGACTGCGTGAAATACAAATAATACCTCTACTGTTACTCAAGAAAAGTAAACTAAACAGCAAACAGCACAGAACGTGGACAGCTGGTTAGCGATGTCTAAGAATGAAGACGTCGTCATAAGTTTGACCTCACGATGACACGAGCACCAAGTACGAGTTGGCCACGAGTTCTCTACGAGACAAATTAACATGAAAATGGTTACGAAAGTTAAATAAACTTGTAGTTTACGAGTACGAGGCTCGTATTGCACTTGTGAGCACGGCTTAAGCCGTCGATCGGGAGTCGTCGTAGGCTGAAATGTAATCGACTGTAGCGTGCGATAGTCACACAGCGTCACTATCAGCGTATCCAGCAGCAGCAGCAGCAGCAGACTGGAGTGGATGAGGAGCGAGGATGTCGCGCAGTGGTTACACGCAGCTCGCTGGGTCCTGACGGTCCAGTGCGCCGGCACACGTGGTTGCTTCAGCGCGATTAATAGCGCGCGGCCAGACTGCGGACACTTCTCAGATCTGCGGCAGCGCTATTTTTTCACCTGGTAACGCTGTTGGCATAGTGGATCAGATGTTAGACTTCGGATGTTCGGCGTGGCGACCTAAAATAACAGGTAACTTTTGAATAATTAAATTTAAATGGTGCGGTTGTTTATTTACTTATCAGTCCCGTTTTATTTATTAGCTTGTAATTTAAAGAGCTGTGCTTGCTGTTGATTAACTGTTCGTACTTACAAGTACGTAATTGTCGCCGATTGTACAAGAAGTTTATTTACCGCAAAGAAATCTGTTTAAACCAGTCACATAAACAGACACATCGAATTTTTTTTACTAACGCTAGAAACGGTAAAATCAGCAAAATTAATGCGTTAACATTTTGTAGTTTGCTAAAAAAAATTTTAACGATTATGTGATTATTATAGACCTTAAAATTCCAAGTTTGCACAACATTTAGATTTAGACATTTAGACATGGCTCAATTCTCATTGTGTTTCTAATCAAGTAAACAGCTCCGTTTTGACTTCTAATCAGGCTTTAGCGGGAAAGGGTCTAATATAGTGTAGCATTGTATGTATTATTTAGTGTATCATTATATGCTTTTTAACTGTTATTAATATTTTACTGCCCGCGGAAGCGAAAGCAATATTGTTTTCAGTATCGTCGCGAATTTTTGTTTCCTGTGGACAGGATAACTCATGAACCGCTGCACGTAGCTTAATGAAATTTTGTATAAACATGTACCTTGACAACCTCGAGAAACCTATTAAATATCAAGGTCAAAGGTCAAGATTACATAGGTTTTCGTGCGTTTTTTTTGTTTGCATGATAATGTACTTAGCCTTGAGCAAGGCTTGACGTATTGTTACATATTTGTGTCGTGAATTGATTGAAAACTGTGGGTTGTTTTAGGGTTTAAACTTCTTAACCAATCTGATTCTACAAAGTGCATAATTATCCCGATTAATCACAACTCGTGTGTACTGTGTAGCTTATCGCGTGTTGGTCGCAAGCTAAAACGCATTTTATTCACGCTGTTAACGTTTCGTGGCCTGAATTGACCGATTGTGCAATACATTTCTCAATCGGAAATAATTAATTAAAATGTTGACATTGGCGGTACTCGTGATATATTCGTATTAATCTGTATTACGGACGCTAATACTGCAAACGAGTGTGAGTGGTGTGGAGGTGACACATGGATGCAAGGTGATAAAACTCGTATGTCTGTCATCGGGGTTCATCGGTCGAGTGACCGCAATGATAATGGCAGGCGGTTGTCGTCGCTACTCACTCACGCCCATTCAATACAATATTAACAGTATCGTGCATAGTCGGCCGCGGCGTGAAGCTCGTAACGCTCGGAAGCTTCATAAAAACGCCACCGACGCGAGTTCGACTCGATAGAATTAGTGCCGCTAACAGTGGAATACATCATCCCGTGCTTGTTTGCAGCTTCGAATATTGACCGATATGGTATGCCGGACAGCTAGCAGTCTGTGACATTATCGGTTTTTATGAAGTCAAATCACAAAACTGTATCAAGTACACGAATGCGGTAATAAAGACGGGCAAAATAAACGAACGTAAAATTCACATGAAACTGACACAGCGAAACCAGAGCAGCGAATATGATTTTAATCATTTTATATAGCTGTCTTCCATGAACGTGAAGAATAATATACGAGAGGAAAATGACAAGAAAGGACGACACTGCTAAACACAACTGCCTGACAGTACCTTTATCCCCCTCGCCAGCTGTCGAGCATAATCAGTGATGTTCTGTCAGTAAGCAGATCCGGCTAATGTTGGGTTGTGGGCACAGTGAGTGGCATCTGCCGTAATACTGGCGCGTCCGGGAATGTGCACAATAATGCAGTAAATCGACGTTGCCGGATTCCGTATCATCATCATCATCATCATCTTCGTCCGCTGTTATTAGCGTCAGCAGCAGCAGCAGCAGTGCTTTTGTGCCCCACGGGTTAACATTTCTTGTTCTTCTTTGCATCCATCCGACACTGAGTCAGTCAGCTGCCTATTGATGACGAAGTTGCCATATGCTACGAATTCTGTTTTTTTTTTCTTTACGGAGTTTTCCTCGTTCACGGCTGCATTACTGTGTTTAAGTATAAAAGAGAGAGCCCCGAAAAGCAGCAGAACTAGGCCTATTTAAAAAAAACTCCAGAAAAAATTATGTTGCGTCACATAGGCCTACAGTAATTTGCATATACGTATGTATGCCAATGCTCCGCAGTAATAACGCCTACTTGCAACATCAACTAGATGCGTTAAACTGATAATTAACGCGTAATTAAAATAGTTGGTCGCCGGATGTCTTTAATAGCCAGCCTATGTCTCATCATCACAGCTGTGACGTGAATGATCGAGAATTCCCCAGCAGCGCTGCGCGGTTCATCTGTCACATCGTATGCACTAATCGCTTATTACTGCAATTCGTTTCTACCGGATACGAATGACGAACGACCAGCATGTCAAGCCATTCTGCACAACTTTAATCACTGTACAACCCTTATCGGCGCTCTACACAGTCGGAATAGAAGTCTGTTGTAGTACGCATGTTCGGCTGTCGCGAACATAAGCTAGAGATACAATATGATATTATGATACGGTATTGTATAACACGCACACAAAACTGACGAACAAAAAATACACGAAAAAAGAACTAAAAATAAAAATTAATCCGCCCGAGAAATCAAGGTAAGTCTTAAAGGCTCTTCCGTGTGTGGTTGAAATCGTCTTTGACGCGTAGTGGACGTGGACCGTAGCGTCAGCCCCGGATGTCCACGTGAGATGGCAAATACATAAGCGACAGGGATGCCGAATATGTAATGGAAGTGTCTATTTACAGCGAATGGATAGTAGTGAAAACTCAGAAAGTTGCTAGTGAAAAGCAAAATGTGATATTTAGCTTCACAGCAAATTATAGTACACCAACAAGGCAGCAGTTTGTAAGTAAAGTTCGTAAATAAGTAAGTAAATATTTCGAATAATTCGCTATTAGAATGTAAGAATGCAATTATTTGACTAAAGCTAGTAACTTGTTCATGAATATGTGAAAGAAGGGGTGTATTTGCATAGGCAGCGATTGCTACCAACAATAATTATTATCAACACAGATTACTTGCATTAGCCTACGAGGTTGGCGTAAAGTTTCTTAGCCACAAAGTGTATCTTTGATAATATAATTTTGTAGTCGATTTCAGCAGCGACGCTATTGACGCATGAGATAATGTGATCTCGCACCATCAATCTGTTGGTGACGTCGCGATAAGTCGTATGTAGGAAGGCATCGGTCATCGTCGTCCAATACTGAGACCGATACGAGCCGTGACAGCGCCAGCAGTAGGCCTACGCACGCCGTCGGTCGAGCAGGAAAGTGGAATCCCGAAGGCAATTGGTGTCGCTGCGACGATCGCAAAGTCCGATCTTTAGAATTAGTCTTTACACACTGAGCTGCGCCCGCCGCCGAGACTCGGCCCCCAGCAAGACGTCGCGGTCGACTAGACCAAGACTGTCTAGGCTACCACAGACAACACAATCCAACAAGATCGTACATCCGATGTCGACTGTGTACTTCATGCGATATGCGGCCCCACGTTCGGTGATGTCTATTTCGGTATATCGTGATCTTTGTCAACGGCAGCCGCGTTTGTGTGTCCCGCACAGTATAGCGATTTTTGTGTCGCCAGTCGATCTGTTATCGTTTATTTTAGTTCATTTTTTGTAAATGTATTTATTTATTTTTGTTATATTTTGGCCGCTAACTTTAAGCATTGTCGTATCGTGCAAGTTCTTAACTTCGACATGGTTGTGTTACATACTTCCACCGCGCACTATTCAGTTTTTGTGCGATGTCAAATGAAATTGGCGTTACTCGTCAATCATTGTCAGCGTTCGCATTATAAAGCTTTTGCTTAACATACAAAATCACGTTCCGTGACTTATAAATCGGGCAGTCCATTGCTTCGATTCTTATCTGTTTTGACTCAAGATCAAGACAGGCATCGTCTCATTTTGTGCCCATAATTTCGATATCTATCTGTTTGTCTGATATATTTCCAGGTAATTTGCGTCGTCTTGGAATATCAGCAATGTAGGCCCTATGCCTGGTGTGGACGTCTTTGAACTCTAACCTTCACTCTGACCACAGCCCTGCCCTAGTACCAAGCCTAGCACCGCTGTAATCCCACGAGAACTAAAAGCGATTGTCGTGTCAGCACCAAAATGGCTTTTGTTGTGATTGGATCTCATCTTAACGGCCTTCCCGTGCCTTATGCTACCGCGGAGGGTCCTCAGACAACGACAACTGCAGTGAATAATGTACAACTATTACCGCTGCCGCTATGTACACCGCAATGGCGTTAAACACATTAATTTTGATTAAGTGATTAATTGATTGATCAGCCATACACCGTGTCTCAGATAAAAATGGGCCACTTTTGTGTTTATGATAACTGCTGTAAAATAAAGTGGTGTAGAAAGAAAATTAATAAAACAGGACAAAAAAAAATCAAAAACGATAAATAAGATGACAAATATGTAATACCTGAAAAGCAGTTTGCGAATATGTCTGCTGGCAGGAGAGTTTGAGGTGGCGTTTGAGCGACGTTTTCGGTGTTGTGATCTGTCAAGAACGCTGAACCATCAAGGAAGTACGGCCTGTTAACGGGTGAAATACGCAACATTTGCTAAACATGTTTTGCAAATGCTTTGCGTTGTGTTACGAGGTAACCACCTTTTAAACGTCAACAAAAACGTTTACGTTGACAATTTTCTGCAAATGTTTCAAACGTGGATGCATGTAAGATAAAACAAAACATTAGCTAAACATTGTTGCAGATGTTTTATGTTACATCTAGGCATTATCGTTATTCCGAACATATGAAGTAGCGCGTCGAGTCAACTCGGTCGAAGTTGGGAACATCTCTGTGCTGCAGCGATTGGACTGATGAACGAACGGCCGATGAGCGAGAGAGCTCGGCGACCATCGGCGGCCTCGGCTGCAGCTGCTGCAGCTAACGTCATTGTTTAGATGCGGTGCGCGGCGGTCCGTACAAAAGACGATCATATATCGTCAGCAGATAGAACCGTCAAGACTGTATAGTCGCCGTCGCCGCCGTGCTCGGCTCGGGGCGTTTCATTGTTCCGCCCGACGGTAACGCACCGCGAAATGGCGTCGACGTGACGCAACGCAGTCACACAAGTCGAAGATTACCGAGCAAATGAAGAGGAGTGGCTACAATCGACTCCGTCCCAGGCGTGCCATCACTGCACGCCGAAGTAGAGATTTCCGTCATCGATTCTGGGGCAGTTATATTACTCGGTTGGTGTCAGTGGTGCAAACAAGACATTCCGTCTCGTGAGTGTCATGGCCAAGACCAAGACTACAACTAGTTTTTACTTGATGCGCCTCGAGACCTCGAGGACTACGTTACGGTTTAATGTAGTTTTACTCACCGTGGCCATTGTAGATGCGCTAGAGAAATCAGATTTGATTTGATTTGATTTGATATTTACTCTCAGAAACGAATCTGTACGTAGTTAGATTTCTCATTAGTATTAAACTTACTTGAGAAAAACTAATAAGCTACTCGTCAGTTCTTCTGAGATGCCTATTAAGTGTTTTCATGCTGAGAGGTGACACTGAATCGTCTGTGTATTCGTTGCAGGTGGCGTTTTCTCATCGTGCCTGGTCACTCACCGTCACACAAAAACGTCAACTAGTCAGACGTAGTGTCTGGTGGAGCGATGGCGTCGTCTGACACATCACCCGACGTAGACAAAGTCCCGATGGTGGACATCATCCTCGAGCCGCCGTCCAACAGCGGTGAATATGACGCCGCTGAGGCGGGTGAGGGGCGTCACTTTGCCCCGGACACCGCCAGCGAGAACACGCCAAACGTGGACGACCCGTCGGTGGTGGTAGCGACCGCGTCGAAGCATTCCAAGTGGGGCAAACTGCGGCAGACTGTGAAGGCGACGACTGTCTTCTCGTCGATGGTTTCTGACAACAGCGCCACATCTGCCGGCACGACGACGATGTCACGCAGCGGTCGTCGCAAGCTCGTCAGTCAGGCCGACGATCGTCGGGACTCTTTCCTCAAACGATTCTCCACCCGCCAGTCCAGCTGCGGCACGTCCTACCTCCAGGCTGCCTCCGCCGATGCAACGTCAACGTCAAACTCAAACTTGGAACCAGACGCAAAGGTACATGAAAAACTGTCAGATCAACTACACTCATAAGCCGGAAAATTGGCGGACGTTGTCTACGGCGAGCTTTAGATCACACGGGCTCGGACATTATTTGCTGCTAATAATAAATTAGTAACGGTTATAGTAAATACCTGGCAGAATTTCATGAACACGATTTAACCATAATTACGTGTTTTACTCTCGTCCTAAAACGACATCACGACGTAAGTCTGATGTGTAAAACATGTATACCAAATTTCAACTTTCTAACTCATTGTATTCTTCATTTAGAAAACGCCATTGGCGTAAGCAGATGGAAGCGATTGGCTGACTTTGTTCCTTTAATATTTCAACGTCTGCTATAGAATGTTTGGTGCCTATAGCACTCGTTCTGTTGAATTAAGTTCTTCTGGTCTTCTGTTTCGGTCTTCCGGATGTTATGACACACTTGTGCCCGAGCTTTACGTAGCCGTTAACCTTTGACCTTTTGACACTAAGACTTATACACGCAAGCTACACGTACCAGTGAAAACATTCGGGTCTTTGTTTAGTTTTCTAGAGCTTTTCATCTGAGAGTTATAGACAGATACTGGATTGACTGATGAACGGATATGGCATCATACAGGGTCAGTGCGTAATGGCTATTAATACGAAGATGCATCTGCTACCGCCGACGTGCCTCATTAATTATTAACAGCTGCTGGTGTCATTCGTATTTGTTTACGCGTGTACGTATGCATTTTTTGTATGATTACATAATGCATTTCTGTATTTTGCTCAATCAATAAAACTGGGCGAATTTTTTTATTGTCTCGGCTGTACACTCTCCGCATTATCTAACAGTCATTTAGGCACTGTGCATAAAATTTCAATAAACTGCGTTTTCTGTATTGTTTACTTCTATTGTTTAGTAGTAACGCTTTAAACGCAAGCAAACACGTGTCTGCAATGTTGGGGATAAAAATTTTCGACGATCTCCGCATGAAAACTAATACTACAACAATAGGCAGGCTAGTCGTCATGAGATTTCACGTAAACATTGTAAGTATGTAGCTGTTAATGACACAGAGAAAAATAATGAATATGAGTTTGTAGTCACGAACCTTGACATACTTATGGAGCTGTTTTCCAGACGCAGCATCACTAAGCTAGCATATGTTGCTAAAACATCAGAAAAAACAGTTTGTGGGACAGTATCAAGGATATGCAAAGTTTCAGCTTATATCAACAGATTCAGGCAACCTGCTAACCTACATTCAGCCGGAAATAGCCGTTAAAACGTGTGAAAATGTACAGATTTTAAGTAGCTTACAAATGCACACCCAATTATGCCACCTTTATCAATATTATCAATACTACCGCTTCTATCTTCGTCATCATCATCATCATCATCATCATCATCATCATTATCATCATCATCGTGATTGGCTGTGGTACGGTGCATGCGTGCAGGTTAGCGTGAACGAAGCGCCCGATAGTTCGCAGTCGTACTCCTCCAGATCTCCGAGTGGTGAAGAGACTGCTATGACGGCCGTGCGACCTCCACGACACAGCTACATCATCTCACCCGACGGACGATTCATGTTCTGCTGGATGACGGCTCTGACCGCCGCCGTGCTCTACAATCTGTGGACGTGCATTGCGCGCGAGGCTTTCCCGGAGCTGCGAGAGGGCGTAGAGCCGCTGTGGTTCGCTGCGGACGCTCTGGCTGATCTCGTCTACGTCGTCGACATCGCCGTTCAGACGCGCACCGGGTACCTGGAGCGTGGTCTTGTCGTCTACGACCTGCGTCGACTGGCGGCGCGTTACGTCCACTCGCGTAGTTTCGTGCTGGACGTTGTGTGTCTGCTGCCGCTGGACCTCATCCAGCTACACGTCGGACTACACCCGCTGCTGCGCGTGCCGCGCTTCCTCAAGACCTACCGACTCTATCGCTTCGCCTACATGGTCGAGTCTCGCGCCGTCTTCCCCAACGTCTGGCGCGTCGTCAATCTCTCTCACGTCCTCTTCCTCGGCTGCCATTGGTTCGCCGCCTTCTACTTTCTCATCTCCAAGGCCGGCGGTTTCCGCGGCGACTGGGGTTATCCGACCCCGGTCGACGACCACGCCGGCGTCGCCAAGAAGTACCTGCGATCACTTCACTGGTCGACGCTGACCTTGACAACCATCGGGGATCTTCCGCCGCCGGAAACAAACTGGGAGTGAGTGTTGCTCTAACCTCTATGTCGTTATCGTCGTCATCATCGTAACGTGACAAACAAAACACTAAACCAGATTTTTATAGCGCCGTTACTGTCAAAATGTAACTAGTGATCCAGAGGCACTGGTGATGAGGTTGGTGTGACTTTGCGAGCACGCAGCGGTAACAAGTGTTTTTTTCTGTTGTCGTAACGGCGACTGATACTATTAGTCGGCGACGACTAATCGCCAGTCAGCGTTAAGATTTGATTTTCAACCGATCCGCCGACAATAAGTTGCGAGAAATTGCAAGCGCGTAATTGATTTGCAAAACCGATGCGAAACCGATTTGGTACTCGTAGCCTATTACCGAAGATTTTTAAATCGCAAGTTATGTATTCTGGTTTTAGGTAGGGCCTACTCATAATTTTCCAAACAAAACACATCGAAAACCGATTTCGCGAAGCGAAACTACAAAATCATCGTTGGGTATACTGTAATTGTTTACACGCCCTAGGGAGTGCATCAAAGTCACGGTGGAGCCTCAGTTGACTCCAGTGCTTCCCCTAATGGTCATTTGTAGTCTGTCTGTTGCAATGCGTTGCTGTAATCAGTAATGATCCGTCTCCAGCAGTCACGAGCCTGAACTCGACCAGATGACACGTCAAAAATAAAAAAAAATCTTAATTGAATTTGAAGCAATTAGGACATAGTTTTAAATACTCGTAGAAAGGCATTAGTGTATACGCCAATTCCCAGGGCTGAAAGCAGAGCTTTCTAGACACGAGTATCTGCTACAGTCTCATAACAGCGGTTAGAGCTAGAACGCGTTAGAACGCGTTTAGGTACCTAAACATGTTTAGCGTAGTGTTCTGGACATATGCAATACATAATTTTGCGTTCTGTTCTTAAACACGTTTGGGAAATAAACAGTGATGGGCAAAAGTTAACTAAAAAGTTACTAACTAATAGTTTAACTACTTTTTTAAATTAGACCATTAGTTTAACTAATTGAAAAAAATTTAAGTTAAGAGAGCAGTTTAACTGACAAAAAATAGTTACTAACTAAAAAGTTTAACTAAATTATTTTAGTTAAGTTGAAATTTTCAC
>Ga0056124_1000405_pt1 | contig 13584 bp, 4 predicted proteins | sample WorMetHEROISLAND_2_FD_70069 | JGI IMG/M metagenome (GOLD analysis project Ga0056124, IMG submission 70069) | Marine gutless worms symbiont microbial communities from Max Planck institute for Marine Microbiology, Germany - Olavius sp. 4 HERON ISLAND | ecosystem: Host-associated > Annelida >... | reverse complement strand
GTTGCATTCTTTGTTTAGTATTAGTTACAGTTACTATGGTTTGGATTTAGCCACATTTTTACGGTGATGAACTTGTGTTTATAACTGAAACTTGCATGTTTTGCTTGGTTTTAGGCAAACAGCTAGGCTAGTTGTCGAACATGGTGTTGTCCTGAAATTTGCGCCTGGCCGTGGTATATATGCACAAGGTAAAACTAACTACCGGTACTTTTTTATTATTAGGTACATAAAGCCGAGTTGAGCTACTGCATAGGTACTGTGGTACATTTTACCAGTAAAGCTATTTTCTGTTCGAAATTTTTAGTCTGGATGCAAGCAAGTACTTGGTTTAACTTACGCCTAGCCACTTTAACAACAGACACGACGCAACACTTCTCTGTATTCAACTCTATCCTGTGTTGCTGTCTCCCAACTTTTCCAGCTATATTTACCTGCAATGAACCGGCAGTAAACACTAGCAAAGTACAAAGCATGACTTTGTGGATCTTTCCAAAACTTGGCATAATATTTCGCTAAGAGTACAGTACAGTATACGGTCTGAAAACAGTCAAATTTGGGGATTGCCGCTGCAGAGTTGGCTAAAAACAACAGGAAAGCGGTTTTAGAAAACTGCGGCGGTACTGAACAGAACATTTAGGTTTTACTGCCAATGTCAGCTGCTTCTTCTCGTGTGATGTTTAACTGAAACTTAATGTTACAGGTGCTGTTGTAATGAATGGAATGAGTGCGTCGAAGATCGTCCTGACTAATGCAGAATTTGCACCGTGGAACGGGCTAGTCATTCAGCACTTTAACATATCTGGAAATCATAGTAAGATATCTCAATAATTTTATGGTATTCGTCTTACATTTATTGCTGAGCAGGTGCTTAATATATTTACGAAGATAATCGTTAAATTATAGTTTAAGTTTTTGCTTCTTTGTTTTCAATATATGTCGTGTTCTTTGAACACTACAGGTAATATTGACTGTTAAATAACCTGAGAACTGTTGTCGTATATTTTCTAGCCAAATCGAAATTCAATCATCTGACGATGGATGGATCTGAATACGGATTATCTTTGGGATTTCTGGAAGCTGAGCTTAATGATGTTGACGTTCACAGTAGCCGGTATGGCGTGATGGTATCTAATGCTACAGTCAACTTCAACGACTGCACGTTCTCCTGCAGTCCATCGTCTGGTTCTGGCATTATTCTTGCCAGCCCGAGCACGATTGCTTTGACTCGCTGTCTGATCGTCGGCAACAATTACGGAATTATCAGCAATTCCGCGCATCATACGCTGAACGTAACCGACTGCACCTTTAGGAAGAACAGTGCCAGTGCAATTCATCTTTCACATTCGTACATCGGCGCAGTGACGTCACCCGCCACTCTGCTGCTGCATCGAAACCTGTTCTCTGACAACCTTCGCGCCGTTCACGTTGAGCAGAATGTTGCAATTCACGTACACGTTGAAGCTGTCGATAATGTCGTCGAATCTGCCTCGGTAAACGCCGACGTTCAACAGAATGGCATCCCTGTATCCGGTGTTTACGTAAATCTAGCAGCTGCCGGAAATCAGGCGCGTATAACTCTGCAGAGAAACAGTTTCCGGAATCTTCCTCATTCTGCAGTCAGCATTTCGAGATGTTACCGTTTTCCACTACTGCAGGCTAACCAAAGCACTGCAGTTATTGGAAACAATTTCACAAGCATATCACAGACCGCCGTTGTGATTCAGTGCGCGGAGACTGCCACCACACTGATTCAAAGCAACACGTTTCTGCAGAATGAAATGAACGCCGCCGGGCCATCCTGCTTAAACATCTCCTCTCGTGAAGCCGACAGCAGGTCGTCTGTTGAGCTGAGGATAGATCATAACGACTTCCGCGAGAATTCAGGCACGTACATTGCGTCGCTCACATCTGAGCATTCCAGTTCTCCTCGAGACGTCGTAGTATCTAATTTATCGGAATTTGTTTCCAATACACTGGTTGACAACACTGCCCGCGATAGCACTGTCTACAGCGAGTACTCCGGTTTGCCGATGCATTTCAATACGTTCTCCAACCAAAGGGCCAGGTTTGAACTCCGAGTTGGCTTTCCGTCAGACCAGGCAGCTAACTGTACTTTCAACTGGTGGGGTGTCGGTACGGCGGACGGCATTGCCACGCGGATATTCGACCGTTCTGACATGGCCAGCGTCGGATCGGTTGTGTACGTGCCGTTCTTGAACTATTCGCAGTTCGACTGCGACGAACTGTCGGACTGTTCCGGTCACGGCAGCTGCGTCTACGACGACACGTGCGTCTGTGACGTTGGTTGGTCTGGAGTCGACTGCTCTTCGTACTCGTGCCTCGACGTCTACGACTGCAGCAACCACGGCCAGTGTGTGGGACCGAATCTCTGCCGGTGTGACAGCGGCTGGCTGCCGCCGGACTGCAGCAGAGCATCCTGCGCACTGCAGACCAACTGCTCCAGCCGCGGAGTCTGCTCACTGCCAAACGTGTGAGTAGCTGCACCCAAGCGTACTCTACCAGAAAGCTTTAAATGCTGTCTGGTTTGTGGGGTTTACATAAATCTAGCAGCTGCAGTAAATCAGGCGCATGTAATGCTGCAGAGTAATTAATAGTTTCCGAAATTTTCCTCGTTCTGCAGTCAGCAAGAATATATTCATTTACAATCACTGTTATGTGGCTCAATGGCTCAGTGGTTAGCGCACTTGGAATTCGAGCTCGTGGACCCGGGTTTGATTCCCGGATCGTGCCACTAGTCCAGTGGGTTGCAGCCTTGGGCAAGTTGTTTACTCACATTGCCTCCCCAGTTTCTCAGCTCCGATAAAACTGGGGTACAAAAAGGTAGTTTTCGGCGCCTAAGTGGTTATGGTGATCAAGTGCGCTAGATTAAGCTAAGCTGTAAGCTAAGCTTTAGAGCACAATATAATATAACCTAAGTTTACTTTACTTTATAGACAGCGAGGTATGTTGCGTTGGAGCTCATCCACTTTTTCAGCGCTGTGGAGCCGTTCTACAAATACATATAGACAATTACTTCTATTTTCAGAAAAAAACATACATAGGGCTATTTTACAGTGACAGAATTAGAAATGCGGTCAATTTGCATGAATACATATACCCACAAATATTGATTCGAAACTATTTGCCAGACATTTTTGCCAAGCAAACCTAGCACAATACGCGACGTTCTACTTCTGTCCGAGTCCATTTATATACCGCCAGCACCGGCCGGCAGTGAACTGTAGCGAATTGTCGCAGAACGCTACGCCAGGATATCAGCAACAGTACATTGAGCAAACATTTTAATCAGTTTAGTCACACTATAGTTTTAACGTTGACTACAATTTGTTTAAAGTATAGTCATTTAATAGTGCAAAAACTAGCCCATATTTGTGGTGAAGTTGTAATGGTATTTTCGTTGGTTGACGGTGGTGCAGATGCGTGTGTCCGGTGCAGTACGCTGGCAGTGACTGCTCTCACTGCGCAGGCGGCAGGTGGGGACCTCGCTGTCTTCCTTGTCCTGCTTGCGTTCACGGACTCTGCAATTCTGACACTGGTACACTTGTTCACATTTGCTTCATCTTTAGTAGGACGTCCGCAAAGTATACTGTTCGTGGAAAAATTATAGACTACATGAAGACACGTTTTCAGCGTTCATTCATTTCATAGCATAACTTTTTTTGTAATTTTGACAGCGTGCCGATCATACTCCATAAACTAACCATATGTCGATGTTTTAATTAATTATTTGTTAAACCGAAAGGCAACACAATACATACTAATTACTATAAAAAATACTACAAAAAGCATAAGTGGTAAACGACCCATCTGAAATTCAAGAAGTAAAACAGCAAGAAGAACATGACACAAAATCTAAGGTAGAATATACGCTGATGCATAAAGTAGATTGTCGTTAATTAACGATTGGCTGTGCATTGTTGTAGGATTGTGTGACTGCGATGGTCCCAACTGGTCAGGAGCTCTGTGTGACCAGTGTGCTGCTAACTACTTCGGCGCGTCGTGTCTGCCGCGGTTCCTGCCGCCGGTGTTGACATTCACCGCCGCTCCTCGACACAGCGGCGCCGACGTCACGATATCGTGGCAGTACGACGTACCAGCAACAAGCACCTGCACCGTGAGGACGCCACAGTCTACCTTCCCAGTCGCCTGCAACCAGTCAGTGACACTAAACAACCTCGGCTCACAGGGCCACTACACGCTCTATGTACAGGCCAGCGATGAGTACGGCAACGCGGCGCAGTACAGGCACGCGTGGTACGTTGATCGCAGTTCTCCCATCCTGCGATTCACCGCGACCCCAGCACGATACACCAACAGCACGTCGGTGTACTTCCGTGTTGCATGCTGGGACGCTACTCCGTGCACCATCCGCTGTTCACTGCAGTTGGTCGATGAGCCGATTGCTTACGTCGACTGCGCAGCGTCATACCGACGCAACAATCTCGCTGATGGTGAATACCTGTACTCGGCGGACGCCGTCGACGCTGTGGGCAATACTGAAGGCCGTGCTGTGTCTCACCGGTTCACTGTCGACACTCAACCGCCAGTGGTTAATAGCGTCCCGGACATAACGGTCCGCTGTGGAGACAACTACTTCCCGCCGGCCGTTCAGACTCCGACCTACAGCGACAACGTCGACGACAATCCGCAGATTAGTTTCTCCGATCGTTCTTCGGGCACCTGCCAGACACTGCGAACGTGGACAGTTCGAGACGCAGCCGGAAACGAGGGTCGATATAATCAGACGATTTCATTTCGCGACGTGGATCCGCCGACGGTCGGCGCCTCCAGTGAGATGTACATAGCATGCAGCGAGGCTGCCAGGTTGACTGTAGTTAGCCACGTGATTGCGCTTCTAAACGTTACAAGTCTGTGTGATCGGAACGTCACTGTCAATGCCGCCAGTCAGCCGCCAGTCACCGAGTGTGGCGTTATTCTGTCCAGAAGCTGGGTCATTGCTGACGACTGTGGCAATCAAATCCAGTTTCCTCAGACCATATACATACTACAGCCAAGTAGTCCACTCTTTCCTGACAATGGACAGATGAACATTGGATTGTTTCAGTCGCTAGGTTGGCCGGTTTATCCGGGATCGGGAACCTACAGCATCTACGTTTGGCGATATGGGGACAACAGGCCAGATGTTCCTTCAGCCGTTCTTTACAACACGATCTATAGTCCGGCTGCGGCGTATCCTGCCTATACAAGGATGCTATGGCAAGTTGTTTACAGTGTGAGCGGGACATACATTCCTGGTTCGGTTTGGGGTTTTGTCACCCGACCGTTTGCTGATTTGACTGTAACCGAAATTGACATTCCGGCAACTGCGTTTTCTGGCTCATCGGTCGAGGTGACGTGGACGGTAAGAAACATTGGGAATGTGAGCACGAGCCTCTCCACTGGGCTTATATGTGACGCCGTGTACACTGACAGGTCGGAAGACTTGCAGAACGCAGTTGTTCGATCTCGAACCTGCGTACGGCGATATGTTGACCCAGACGACGGATATCGAAGCAGCGGTCGAATACAGCTGTCGGATGATGAGGTTGGACAGTTCTACGTTTTCGTACAAGTTGACGTTTACAACTACGTCGACGACTTCTCCACTGACAACAACGTGCTTCGTTCGCCAGACAGTATGGAGATTCAGTTGACTCCGCCTCCTAATCTGAGAGTGTCGTCAGTAGCTGTGACTGGGAATGTATTTTCCGGCAAGACAGCGTTTGGTAGCTGGGTCGTAGTGAATGACGGACTTGGAATCACTGGCAAGGCCCGCTGGACCGATGCGGTGTATCTGTCAACGGACGAGCTCTGGGACTCGACAGACTCGCTGCTCACCGTTGTCTCGCACTCCGGTCTACTTGCGTCTGGAAGCAGCTACAGGGTATCCACGTCGTCGCTACAAATTCCCAACGGAAAATACGGCAACTTTTCACTCATTGTTCTGACCGATGTCCACGACGAAGTCTTTGAAGGACTGGACGAGAACGACAACGAACGAGCGATCGCGATAAACGTCATTCTGTCTCCGTATCCCGACCTGTTCGTGGCGAACGTAACCGCGCCTACTCCAGCGTACACGGGCGATCTATTGCTAATATCTGCAACTGTGCAAAACCGTGGAGCAGGTGCTCCGTTCGAGTCCGTTTGGAAGGATACGTTGATGATATCGTCCGCTAGTCGGCAAGTACACTATGGTGAGCGAAGTGTGTTTAACAAGCGTCCTCTTCCTGGTGCTTCATACGTCACTGAATTCAAGTTCACAATCCCAGTTTTGCCAACGGACGACTACAGCGTCTGCGTCGTGGCCGATGTCAACAACGATGTCTTTGAGTTTAATCTAAAGGCTAATAATCGGCGGTGCGCCAATGTCAGCATTCTTCAGCGACTGCCTGATTTGTCAGTCACCTCCGGGGCAGCTGAGGTATTTGAGAACACAACTGGCAATTATTTACGGTATAACGTAACCGTGACGAATGTGGGGCCAGGAAGTTTGCAGCAAAACTCGTGGATTGATTGTGTGTTTGTCACGGTGTCTGAAGATTCGACGGGTGCAACGCCGATTAGTACAAACGTGATGCGAGTGTCTTCTATTCAGGGTGACTCGTTTGTGACACAGAATGCGGAGGTTTACATCGCACGTGGCTATTCTGGCAGTTTCAGTATTCTGTACATTGCCGATTGCTATACTACAGTGAACGACGCAGATAGATCAAATAATCAACGTACTCTGGGCTCTGTGACAATTCGCCGACGAGTGTCTGACCTTGTCCTGGCTAACGTCACTGTCACTGGTCACATATTAGCCGGATCATTGGCATCCGTTGAATGGGTTGTTGTGAACAACGGTGATTTAAGTGCCGAGTTTGAATGGAAAGATGAGATACATCTTGTCTTGTACGGCAGATCAGTTTCGTCTTTAGTCGTTCCCGCTGTAGCACAACTACTTGTACCAGGCGGATTTTATAGAAATTATGCGAATCTGACTATTCCAGAAAGTTTGGCCGGAAGGTACCGCCTAATCGTTAGGACTGGTCTTGGAGCGCCGTTGTCACTCGAGACAAATACCGCTAACAACACGAATACCCAGGATCTTACAATTTCTTTGCCTTTGTCAGCAGATCTTGGGATTACGACAGCCAACTACGCCGTATCAGTGATTAAGACAACTCGGGTACTGTCAGTGCATTATGTCGTACATAATCATGGGAACTCGATGCAAGCACCGGCCAACTGGACTGACCAGGTTCTGATTGACGACGGCACGGGAAATGCTGCTTTATTTTCTGATATTTCGCAGCAGAAACAACTCTTATCCGGTGAAAATTACTCAACATCGGTATCTATAGTGGTACCGTCAAACGTTCGCGGCTACTATCAATTGCGCCTCTACGCTGACGCATCTGATGTCCTACCCGAAGGAAATGCTGAGACAAACAACGTTCTACGTCTGTCCGAGTCCATTTATATACCGCCAGCACCGGCTGCTGCATTGACAGTGAACTGTAGCGAATTGTCGCAGAACGCTACATATCTGAGTGGCACGCCACTGAAGCTGAATTGCGAAATACGCAACGAAGGACAGGCGGATATTCCGTTGTCAAGCTGGACTGATGGCGCATACATAGCTACGAGACCACATGTCAGTGCACGCCAGGTTATCAGCGGCGGATATCTTGTCGCGTCGATGATCCAGAACAGGGCACTAGCAGTGGGTGAGAGCTATGTTGTCAATTTCGTGGGAAATGTGCCGTTTCTAGCTGATTCTGGGACGGTTGCGCATGCCTACGTATTAGCTGACGTTAATGGGAGACTTGAGCTAGCCGACTACTTAGGCTTATATGCGAGCTCACCGTTTGTCATAGAAACTGGACCGCTACCCGATCTCACAGTTACTCCAGTACAAGTTCCAACTGACGTACAGTCCGGAAATATTTACAACGTGTCGTTTGTTGTGTCAAATTCTGGAAAAACGACCGCATTCGGGACGTGGTTTGACATCATCTACCTCAGTGACGACAACCTCCTTGACCCGTTCGACTTGACTCTTAAGTCATCAGAACGGCTCTCTGTTCTTGCTGTTGGCCAGAATTACACGCAGAATGTACATGTTACTATGCCATACGATCTTGCTATATCGTCGCAGTATTTAATTATTTCAGTGAATGCAGGTACTCATCTAGTTGAGTCGGCCACAGAGAACAATATCATGGTGAAGCTTCTTAGTGTTGTCTCGCTTCCAGCCGTGGACCTGGCGGTTAGTGACGTAATATTTTCGCAGGCAAACGTGACGTATTGGGATGATGTGAGGTATGGTTGGTACGTTGGCAACAACGGAAGTCTGGCGGTGTATGGATACAAATGCGATTCCGTGTATCTGTCAGCTGACGACATCTGGGACGTCACTGATACTGCATTGACAGAGCCGAGCTGCGGGGCGTTTAACTATGCACAACGTGGCGGGAGTCGAGAGTCAGCGGTTGCCGCTGTTCCTCCCGTGGCTGTCGGCGAGTACAAGACAATTGTTCGGACACGCTCCAATGTCAAGGACTTCAACCTGGTTAACAACATAGCTGTTAGCGTTGCCAACATGTCAGTAAGTCCTCCAGTTATTTACCTCAATGAGCCAAAGACAGTGTCCATGTCTACAAACCAACGGCTGGTATTTCGACTACTTGATTTGCCTGTTGGCGCAGCTATCACTGTGACGCTGAAGACTGATTATCAGTTGGCTTACCACAGGCTTTACATCAGACATTCCTCACCGCCGTCAACTAACATCTATGACTTTGCATCTTCTGAACCCGGCATAACAAAACAGAGAGTTACTATAGCATTCGCCAAGGGCAGTTCTTATTATGTTCTTGTTGAAAGCGGCAGCTCGGTCCTTGTTCCAGAACATTACCAGATCGTCATTCTTGCACGGATTGCCAAATTCGAGGTCGATTCAGTATTGCCGACTGTGGTTTCCCCAGTTGGGTCCGCTACGCTGCGAATCATTGGAACACTGTTTGGATTCCGCCTTCGCTGTTGTTTGGTTAGGACATTGAATGCAACGAGTGTCTGCAGTGCAGATGTGGTTCGCTTCGGTCCCGAGAAAGCATATTGTACACTCGCAGTGTCGGGTGTCATGGACGGAAACTACTCTCTGACGTTGCAGGATATACAGAAAAACATAGAAGTTCGTCTTGAAGCTGCAGTTAAGGTATTACATCTGGCACGTCCAGGCAAGGTAGAAATTAAAATGGAAGGTGATACGTTTGTACGATTTGGTGAAGTTGCAACTGCTACAGTAATGGTATCCAACGTCGGATATTCAGACGTCCCAAATCCGGTCATATTGCTCTCATGTGCGCCACCAGTACAAGCTACTCCATATGTAATACATGCTGCTGTCTCGTGGTCGAATACGATTACGTTTTTGTCATTTCAGCAAAACCAACCGCCTTCCGTGATACCGCCAAGAACTACCTATCAGACGACCTTCCGTTTTCGGTCTGATGAAGATGGGAGGATGCCTATTATTGCTGGGGTTGTAACCGACAGTGCTGTGAAAGATCTCATTGCACGGTGGGGAGTTGTCCTACAGCCATCAGAGCTGTCCGGCGATGTTTGGAAGCAGATCTGGGAAAACGTCATGTTATGTCTTGGCCATAGTCCACGTGTTCTTTTTTACCGGCTATGGCATTTTATCTATCAGCATTACGCATCTGCGTATACGCTTCATAGCATGATGGCCCATCTCGTGGAAATAGCTGATAACAGTGTGCCAACAATCGTGCTTGCCCAGTCTGTCGACGTGTTCGATCAGAATGTTACTCATTCTGTTACTCTTGCTCTCGTACGAACATACAGCTCTTCTCTCACTAGTCGAATGACGTCTAGTTGGTTCGGCAGGGGATGGACGTCAGATCTTCTCGATATAAAGATCACGGATCAACGTGAAACAGTTATACTTGCCAAAGGCCGACAACAGTATCCCTTCGTCTCCGTAAACGCAGATGATTCGGTTTATTGGAGTTCTCGGCTATCCAGTGACCAGATTGTACAAAACGCCTCTAATTTTCTTTACTATCAAGGCAATTATGTGTATGTGTTTGACAAGTCAACAGGACGATTGCAATATCTGACAGACAGTGATAATAGGAACAAAATAACGGTAACATACGATGCTGATGACAAACCTAAAAGGTTTGTCCATTCCAGTGGTAGCCAAATCATACTCCAGTACAACAGCAATGGTTATGTGACAAACACTGAACTCTGGAAAGGCGGATTACTCACTACAACCGTGTCTTACAGGTACTCCGATGAGGGCTATCTACAACAGGTTATCGACGCCGTCGGCATCACTGAGTACGAGTACGACGGAAATGGCGACCTTATTGTTTGGGACGATTTACGCGGAACTCGCACTGCTTTCACTTACGATGACAAACGGTGGCTGTACTCTACTCTGACATATCTGGACGATACTCTTGTTCAGTCGGTGTTGAGACAGCAGCATTGCGACGGCAGTGCGACAGTCACGGTCCTGCCTACAAACGTCTCCAGCTACTACGTGCACGGTTTTCACGGTGCTTTGATTCAGACGTCGACAGCGACCGATTTGCCCATACACTACATCCGCAGCGGATTCTCAAGCCCAGTTACTGCAGTCGTCGGCGATGACGTGAAACTGCGCCAGCGGTACGACGACAGAACGAACACTCTCAGTATCGTAGACGCCAACGGAGATAGCACGTCGGTTAAATTTGAAAAGAACGGCGAGATCCGCTCTATTGGATCGACAGACAAAACTCCATACTACCGTATTGGCTACGACGCCAACGGCATGCCGCTGAGCCTGACTTATCGCGACGGCACTGCCGATATCATGCAACGTGACGCGTTGGGAAATCTGTTGAAAATAACTGCTCGGGACGGCTCCGTTACCACGTATTCGTACGACGAACATTCGTTGCCGACAGTAAAGCACACTGCGGATTCCACCTACAGATATGCATACAATACGATACATCAGTTGAGCGAAATAAATTCGCCTTCTGGTACGACGAAGATAGAATATAATGCAAATGGACGACCTTCTCTGGTGACTTATCCCGATGGTACAACACTCAACTACAGATATAATAAGTATCTGCAGCGCATCTCTTTGGTGTCATCTAATGGATACAGCGTGACGTACGTCTACGATAAAATGTATCGCCTGTCAAAAATGGTGGATGGCAGAGGATCGGTGATTGCGTCATTCGAGTATTCACGCGATTCAACGCTGGCTCGCAAGCAGCTCGGTAACGGCGTCTATACTGAATATATTCACGACGATAAGTTGCTACAGCTGAGAGAAGTACGAAATTATGCCAAGACCGGAACGCTTCTGTCATATTTCCGATACACTTATGACAAGTTCGGATACAGAGCTACTATGGAGACGAACGATGACTTTGTGTATTACGAATACGACGCCGTTGGTCAGCTGACGGTGTGGAATTCCACAAGAAACGGATACAATTCCATCCAGTACGACGCTGAGATGAATCGAGTCAGCAAAACGTCGTCGAATTTTGCCAACAAATATCACAGCAACAACATGCTACAATACGTGCGATACGGTGACGTGCAAAATTTCATGTACGACGAAAGGGGGAATTTGGTTGAAAAGAAAACAAAACTGGGAATACAAAATAGTGCGGAACAATATACTTTTGATGCCGAAAATCGAGTCATTAATATCAAGTCTGATGAGATTTTTTGCAACTATAGCTACAACGACTTTGGAATGTTGTCCCAGAAAGCGTGTTCCGACGGTACTTACGTCACGTACTTGGTGGATCCTTTTGGAGTGTTTGGTTCTGACTTGATAGCCGAGAGTTCTAATGGAGGACAGCCGGTGTTTATATATCATGGCTTGGAGTTGGGCTTAATCGCTAGTTCGCACAGTGATTTTGTTGATGCCGTGTACTACCTCTTCAACGGGGACGGTTCAACAGTTCACACAACTGGCATCAGTGGCGAAGTTAAGTCCACGTACGGCTACGATCCGTTCGGAGTACTTGTAAGTGGACAGAGAAATGACGACAATTCGTTCAGATACCTTGCCCAGTACGGCGTTAAAACACAGTATCTAGCCAGTGATGTAGTGTTCATGAGAAGTCGACTCTATGATCCGGAGCACGGTCGCTTTCTGTCGCTCGATCCCCTGCTGTTTGACGGCAGTCCAACAAATCCATACACATACAGCAACAACAATCCGCTGTTCTACAAGGATCCGTCCGGTCGCGTGCCGATCCTTATTCCCGTTGGGATAGGAATCGTCGCCGGTGTCGGTACTTACCTTGCAACCGCGGACAAAGTAACTGCACGTGGAATTGCCGGAGCCGCTGTCGGCGGAGTGATTGGCGTAGCAACGGCAATCGGCGGCGCTGCAGTTATCGCTACGGGGGGCACTGCTGCTATAATTGCCGGTGGCGCAGTCATGGCCATAGGTGGCAGCGTAGCATACACTGCTCAAACATTTATAGGAGGTGGTCAATTCTCATTGCATGATTTCGGCGTTGCTAGTTTACTAAATACCATACCGTTTCCTCGGTTCGTGCCTAAGAACATACGGGCTTGGTGGAATGATATTGGAAAGAAAACGTCTAAAGAGAAATTTCGTCAACTTATAAATCCTGCAAAGGATTTCGCTGAGTCAACGCTTGTAAATTTCGCAAAAGAAGGTTTAACCGACTATAAAGATTTTTTGGAATGGCTGCGGTCGATAGATCCTAAGGATATACTTGAACCCGTATATCATTATTTTATCGAATGGCTGCGGGCTTGCGATCCTAACGATATACTTGGACCCGCCGGCTACGGTGACGGTAACTTCATTCATCCGTCGTTGGTCATGGAATTCAAAATCCGCTTTGAGAACCAACCGAATGCGACGGCCGCAGCGCAGAGAGTAACTATCAACTGCCCGATCAACCACAACGTGGATCTGAGCAGCTTCAGACTGGGAAGTTTTGCGTTCGGTGAATTTCTGCTGGACACTAACTTTAACTCGTACTTCCATCAAGAGTTGGTAGACGTTCAAGAGCAGACTGGTGACTTCGTCTTTATCCAAGCGTCTCTGGACATCGCGAACTCACAGGCCGTGTGGCTGTTCCAGTCGATCGATCCACTGACTGGTCTTCCTCCCACCGACCCCAACGCTGGGTTTTTGCCGCCCAACAACGGCACCATAGGTCAGGGGCATGTCACTTTTCGTATCGGCTTGAAGAAAGATGTGGCCCATCTGTCGAAAATTTACGAGAACGCCAGCATCGTGTTTGACGAAAATCCTCCGATTGACACTCCGCCTATATTCTACACAGTGGACAGATCGTCGCCAACAGTCGCGGTCAATGCGACGCAGGACTCGGGCGGAGTTCTGTTGCAGTTCAACGCCAGTGACACCGGATCTGGAACTCGAAGTGTCGACTTATTCCGCGTGTCTGATACACTTCGAGTTCCAGATCCGGTGTCACTGGCGTTGAACTGCAACAGAACTCCGCCCGAGTCCTGCGTCGCATTGAC
>Ga0056124_1000404_pt1 | contig 13593 bp, 10 predicted proteins | sample WorMetHEROISLAND_2_FD_70069 | JGI IMG/M metagenome (GOLD analysis project Ga0056124, IMG submission 70069) | Marine gutless worms symbiont microbial communities from Max Planck institute for Marine Microbiology, Germany - Olavius sp. 4 HERON ISLAND | ecosystem: Host-associated > Annelida >... | reverse complement strand
ATTTGTTACTGTTAGTCACCGGGCAATTGCGCGCTGGCTGTGTAGGCTTTCTTATTGGCTGCAGTGATCATAGGCAATCGTTGGTGCGATCACGAATTCGTGATCATAGCCACTGCGATTGGTGAAAGGGAGCACAACTCTCAACCATTCCGCCGGGAGCCAGAGATGCTTATTGTGATGCACCAACCGATTCCTGGACATCCACGCAATGCACTGCCCATGGTCAGGAGTCTTCAACTACGGTAGATGAAGTTCACCATATTCTGAAGAAGTATATGTACCACGGGCTCCCCAAGGACTGGAGGCACTGCCCAGGACGTCCACGTCACACCTGGCTACAAGACCCTGGAAGCCGTCCTTCAGCCGCTCAACCACGGCTGAACTTAGCGTGACGACACGCCCAAGATCGAAGATGATGGAGACAGCGCGTGGAAATGGCTACGCTCCAGTCCGGTGCTTGCTTGTGATGATGAAGTATATATGGGAAATGAGAAGAATGGTACCACCGAGAGAATTAATTGTGACATAATAATGAGTGTTAACAGTGACGGTTTCAACCTAGGAAGACTGAACTATTTCGGTAGGCACTGTTACATTCAGGACAGCTAACAGCAGTGACCACCGACTGCCTGTGATATGAATGTGTGCCAGCTGTGTAACATCATTGTAATGCAAGCAAGTACAGCAAGACTACATGCTCTGATGGCAGCGAGTTCCAGCTGGCTTCAGTCTTTACTCCCAGCTGCAATTTGCAGACAATAAGGCAGTAGTGTCGTTGGTTACAAAAGTTGGGAGCAGAAAGTTACAGTTTTTGTGTTTTTTAAAGCCCAACATGTTTGATTTTCTGAGTTTTATTGGGTTTTGGTTTTTTTGGTTAAACCTGGGTTTTGAAAAAAGTCCCAACTTGATGGTGTTTGGATTTCTATTGGTTTTCACTTATTAGATACTGCAGTTTTATTGTTAGTTTCATTAGTAGTTAAGAACTATTTATATTTTTGTGTGTGTTCTTATTAATTACTCATAATAAAATATTTCATTATTAGTGGAACACAAAACTAAAATTTGATTGAGTTTAGGGTGGGTCTTTAGTGGTTTTTGGGTGGGTTATCGGTATCTACTCCGGTGTCCTCAACCATGGCAGAAATGGACCCAGGCTGATAAGAGAAAGACCGTCAGCTTTTGAAGTGTGGGTCTGGAGAAGAATGGAGAAGATCATCTGGTTGGATAGGGTAAGCTGTGAACAAGTGCTGCAGAAAGTGCAAGGAAACATGGAGTATCATGATTCATGAACCTTAAAAGCTGATTTGGCATTTGTAGATTGGGTTTTAAGGGCTATTTTAAGAGCAGCAATCATACTGCTTCTGTGTCCTGCCCACCTGTCACGTTTGCCACATCCTTGTTGTACTGTACAGCTGGGTTAAATAAAGATTGATTGAACACAGTGCAGCGATGCAGGTGGAAAGCCTGCGATTCAGGGGGTTGACTTATTCGTGTATCGACTTATACTGGAATATACAGTAATGGCTTCCTTATTCTTGGAAACCAGCCATATCGCATGATATTTAGGCTAGGCATATAGGCTCCATGCTGACTCTACATTGTGTACATGTGCTATGCGTCTCTGATTTGTTTGCGACATATGGTGCTATACAAATGTGTTTTGATCGCTTGATTGATTGACTGACTGTGTGCTGGTGTCAATTGTGACATTTTCACAGTAGTTGCTGCATGCAACACATCAGCTTTGACAAGTTCATTATTCAGCAAGAATCAATTACAGGATGCACTTGTTAGGCTGCATATTACGGTAGTACCCAGTGGGCTAATGTTTTACTGCTGTGTTTTTTTATTTATTTTTCTGGCACTTTGCAGTGCCATATCTCCGAGCTGCCTGGTACGATACCGTGAAATTTTGACAGATGATTGGAAATGTGTGCACTTAGACATTGTAGGTCTCAAAAATGTTGGGGGAGTCTCCCCCCAAAAATTCGAAAACCAGTTCCAGTATTTGGCAGACTAAAGTGTGTGAGGATGTTTTTTCTTGCAGTCATGTCATGTACTTTTTTAACTCCTTTGTCTTCTGCATGACATGAGGTGGTTTGTGTTTCAGGGTTACAGATCGTGTTGTGCCTGTCGAATTTGAGGTTTGTTTTACGTGGATATTTTCCAAAGAATAATTTAGATAGTAATGATAACCACCTGTGCATTAGATGTAGTATGAAGGTGATGTCGGACAATCTGAAGAGATATGATGTGATGCATCGGGGAGAAATGTAGAATAATGTCACTGAATTTGTTGTGGTATCGTTTTAGTCTAAAGTTCTTTGAACAGCGAATGACAGGCAGTTTCTAGTCAGATGTAAATCAGTGAAGTGCCATCTTCTTACTGACGTATTTGGTTCTGTTTGTCTTTAGTTGTCTGCATGACGCATTATCTGTAAATGTTGATGCATCTGTTGTTGTTAATATGTCTCGGAGCTGGTGATTTTGAAACTGTGATAATTTGTGCAGGACAGAACTATGAATGCAAGCCATGCAGTCCGTGAGACATATGCTGCTGATAAAAAGTCTGATAATGAGCAGCTCGGCTGTGATGGGACTTTTGACTTTCAGTCTGTGAGTCCAGCTGATTACCAGCACAAAGTTATTCACTCGGCGCGAACAGCTGACAGAGGTATTTTAACTCATTTAGCATCTTCTTTACCATACACAGTTTTTACTGAGTGTCAGCTCAGCTTGCTGTGCAGACACTCGGTATTGCCATCTCAATTAGCACTCTTGTGACTGTTTTTACTGTAAGAGTGGGCGAACATTAACTTCATCGATTCATCATCATCATCATTAATGGCCAGTTGTTAACGGTGCTGGAGATTCTGCCATGTTGGTTTATATGCTAGCTTAATTGAGTGTAACACTTGCAGTTTGCCAGATCCAAGCAATACGAAGGGTATGATCTCCCATCACAACAGACCTGGCTGTTGGTGTGGAGATCTTTGTCTACTTCTTCTTCTACACAACATTAATAACCTGTCAGAGACTGGATATCGCCTTTGGGTCAGATTGTGCACCACAGCCGTTGCTGTATATCATCTGTATTTGGCCTGCTATATCTCTCTTTATGGAACTGTGTCTCAGTGTGTGTATCCTTCAGTCTTTGATGCTGTTGGTTGGGCATTAGGCAGGGCATTTGGCCTGTGAAACTTTTCTCTGCAGAAGCTGTCACACTGAAAATCAAGAAAGAAATCGGCTAACCTGAGTCCCGAGTTTGTGAAAATGGCATGTGTTAGTTGTGTTTTCAGTACATAATGGTGCGGTTTCAAAGTAGCAAGAATGTGTTTGCAGAACGACATAATATGCATCGCCATCGGAATAGCCGTAACTGCAGTATGGATGTGAGAGTTGACAATCAGAGGCAGAAAGACTATAAAGCAGAGGTACTGTTGTCTGATTTGGCAGTTAGTTTAAGTGGATAGAAAAAAAATACCGCAGGTAGAAGAGTTTGTGCTGCTTTTGGTATCTCTGTAGAGAATAGGCATGTTTTTCATGTGCAAGCACTCCAAGACAAACTGATTCTGTTCTTCTTTGACGTATTGTGATTATTATGGTCCACTTGCACACTTGAGCACTTTGATTTTTCCCTTTTGTAGCTGTTTTGGCACTGTGTGAAAAGTTATGCTAAATCACTGATTATCATTGCAGAAACTTTGAACGTGTCAAATGTGAATCGGTGTTAATGGTGGTTTAAAAACAGGTTTAATCTATACTGGCAGTTGTGCTCATTGGTTTATATCAGTTGAGTTGTATATTGGTGCATGTAGAGTTTGGCGTATATTATTCACGGTGTCTACAATTCCTGGAAACCCTGGAAATCTACTGGAATTTATTAAACCCTCCTGGAAATCTCCTTGAACTTAATGGTCCTCCTGGGAATTTTTGTGTAAAATGATCGACTCTGCATTGGTTTCTGGTAAAAAAAACTGGGTACCAGTCTACCAGATCACTGATTTAAGAAACTAGTCACTCTGTTTTATCTTTGCTACGGCCCCATGTTGTATAAAATGCATATCATGTTTTTGTTCTATATTTAGGCATGTTTCTGTTCTATATTTATATATTCGGTACATTACATAGCAGGCCGAAGCAATGCAAACATGTCCTGGATTTTTCTTGAAATCCCTCCTGGAGTGTCCAGGAAATCTCCTGGAAATTTGTTCAGTTAAATTTGTTGACACCCTGTTATTGTGTGGCTTGGATACTATTCTCAGTGTGGGATGTGTTCAGGTGCATCGTCTGGCTGAGAATATCTGTGGTGACTGGTCGGAACACATTAGTTCTACGGGCAAACGATACTACTACAACTGTAGAACTGAAATTTCTCAGTGGGAGAAACCAAAGGACTGGAATAATTTGTACGTATGTTTGCATCACATATCATGTAACACTTTGATGTGTAACATAACGTTGTAATTTTGTCTATTGCTTCTGCTAGGTAAGAAATAAGTTCTGCACAGCAGTATTCTTTGTCAGTATGCCTGTTGGCATACTGACCTAGTTTCTGTTTCTGGTTGTTGGTGGAGCTGGCCATCTTGCACCATAGTTTCATAGTTTACTTGGTCATATGCTAGCATAATTACATTTAGCACTTGCCATCTTAACAGTCACAGAGGGGATGAGCTCCCACACAGGGACGTTGGTCTCTATGGAACTGTTCTTCTTATTGGTAGCAGTTATTTGACTGTAAACACAGTGCTAAGTGTAGTTAAAAGGTAAAAAATGGTAGGACAATTTGGAAAGGCAATAAGATATAGGAAGGATGTTTTTAAGAACTGTGCAAAAATTGTACAAAACTGCACTCTGTACACATATGACATAGAGTGACTAAAGCCATAGTTATGTGAAACATGAGAATGCTGCAGTCTAAATGTTGTCATGTTGCAGATATGTGACATCGTCATCTAGCAGTTACAATAGTTACAACAGCCAGCTTTCCTCACGTGATAGGACGTCTACTTGTGCTGAACAAAATGGTATGTCTTCCCATTAACACTAGGGACCACAGTTTTACATGGGCCATGGAATTTTGAGCCAAGCCATGTACTTTGCTCATTTCTGTGGAATTTTGCAGAATTTGGTACTGGCCAATGATTGCTTTTATTTTCCAATTCAAATCCGAGTTTGTGAAGATTTCTGACAAAACTGCCAATCTTGTTAAATTGTCTGATACTACTTCAGCAGTCAGCAAAACAAAACTATTCTACTGATGAGTTACAGTGAATGATTGGTGACGATTTGATACACACTGACAGACGTTATCATACTTCAAATAATCCAAAAAGTGCTCAGATTACTTAATGAATAGGTCACTATGGAATTAGGAAGATTTGCCATGGTGGGCCATGCAATTTGGCAAACTGTCCTGCAGAATTTGGAAGAATTTGCTACAGAAAGCTGTGGTCCCAAATCCAAATTAACACATGGTGGTTACACTTGCAGTCCATGGGCCACATTTTGTCTGCAAGGTCGTCCAGTGCGGAACACAAATAATCTTTGATCCACCCGTGCATTTTGCAACATTTATGTAGATATTTTGCGATCTTTATGTTCTGTTTGTAGTGAAAATGGCTGCCAAAAGACATAATGGTGGGCGATGTTAGCAAGCATTTTGACACAATAAAATGCAAGTTCTGAAAGTATGCCCATTTTTGCATGATGTACAGTGGGCATTTATCGTTTGAGTCATATTGTCATGATGGTAGTGGCCCTCCACTAGCTGTTTCAAAGCTGTAATAGAACTGGCAAAGGATCACTCTGTGCTACAGCATTTTAGAGACTAGCTGCAGTTAATTAATAGTAACATTAATATCAGCAATGTTATGATTGTCTTTAATACAAACTAATTTTTTTTATGCAAATTTGCCAACCACTCACCAGTATTATTAAGGGACTATGGCCTTCTCTAACAATTCCCACAAGTGTACTTTTTCAGATCTAGCCTGCTCAACCTGTCCAAATAATTCTGAGAACCTTTTAAACAGAAGCAGACAATATTAATGAGATATTAATTTGTTTTGAATACGTAATTCACGACGTTTTGTCTAATAGTTAAATGAGTTTAACCGAGTCAAACCGGTTAACTAGTCTGATGAGTGTTATAAGTGACCTGTTATATTAGTTTATATCACGTGATAGTGAAGCAGTTGCAAGCAGTTACTGTACGGCCTTTTGTTATCAGTAAAGTCTAATAGAGAGAGAATTTTGTATCTGTTTTGTTGCAGCTGATGATAGTATGGAGTTGGTCAGTACAGAAACATCGTCTAGTGCTGTTAGAAGGAGCGAGTTACTGTCGGCAGATAAGACTGCTGTCAGCCCAGCACGATCTCACAGTGCTGCTGCTGCCACAGCTGGTAGTGGCTTTGTTTCTGTGGTCAATGATACAGCTACTCCTCGTTCAGTTAAGACTTGTGCGTGTGTCACGTCGCACACGTCGTCAGTGTCTCGGACACGTCCATCTCACTGCTTGCTAAATAGTTCACTCTATACCGTTGCATCTGCATCCAGTACAGATGTCTACATGTCAGACAAAGACAGTGCGTCAAGGGACTCCGAGAGGCGACGAGGTCGGTTTATGCATTTTATTTTATAAATTTGTGAAATACCTCTCTCGTGCAGTTCAAAGCAGCTGCTTACATTTCATATTGTTCAGGATAATTACTTTTTTTTATCTCAGTTGAATATGTTCATTTTTATTCTCTTTGCCTGTAAATAAGTGTGATACAGTATTGTATGCAAAGAAGGCCCAATTATGCTTCATCTCTGCACAGGACAATCTACAGTTGCCTTGTGTCGTCCATGCCTATGTCTGTGCTGTGCGCCCATGCATTGTGAGCAGTTTGTTAACCTCGTCGTCATTGGTGCAGTATTTGCTGTTGCGAACATTGGCGGCACGATACTCTTCTGCTGATAGATTTGCCCACTTTGATGCATTTCTGCAAGTTGTCATCTTCCTTTCTCATAATGTGTCCAAAGTATCTAAGCTTTCTAGCTACAACAGAGCTCCATAACTGCCTTCCACCTCCTTCTTCCAAAATGCCTTCATTTTATCTCCTAGCTGTACGTGGTATTCGCATAACTTGCCTGTAGCATATTGTTAACCTAATGGATGGAATTTTTTTGTCAGACTTTGTTTTGTCATGTATTTAAGTCAAAAGATGAATGAACTGATTGGGTCTAAAAGTCACTGAAGGTCAACAGTGGTACAAGGTCACATGTGAAGAAAATTTGGACTTGGACTTGGACTCTGGAATGTCTTGATGGATTTGGAGGACATAACATAAGTACTTCTTCGTGCCCAAGCTTAGTTAAATTGTGATTAGGTTTTGAAGGTCATAGGGTCTAAGTCAAGGTCACAGCAAGGTCAGATATTGGAGTGAGTTGTTGCAGAGGCATTCACTTCAGTGCCTGGGTGTGTGAGTCTAATCTATTTTTTGCTTTAATTATGTTACCGTATCTGCTATTGTAAAGTGCAACCATTTCGCTGACAGTTAGCTGTACAGTAAATGTATCGTTTGCTTATTTGACGTTGAAGTTGACGGTGAAGACATGGATATATCGCCTGGAGTCAGCACCGAAGACGAGTCAAAGCTCACAGAACAAAGCACAACTAGTGCAACCGGTGATCAGCAGTCATCTGATCTGTCGTCATATACTGCTGCTGCTGCTGCTGCTGTTGGTTCCTTCAGTGAAGATTCCAGTGCTTCAAACTCGACATTCCTCAACACACTTGCCAAGCTGCAGCAGGCGTTGCAGCAGGTCACGACTGACAGGCTGTCGTCATCGAGTGGAAATTCGCCGACGAAAGCCGTGCCGTCGTCCGTACTCAGTCTGCTAGCGACTTTGCCGTCGTTAATTTACAAGCTAAAAACTGCTGGCGAGTCGAGTCAAACGACGTCGCTGTTATGTCAGAGCCAGCCGGCAGACCAACAACAGATCACGGTCCAAGGTAACTTGTCCAGTCTGTCTGTTCCGTGTACCTCTCGTTGTTTGTTTTGTTCACCCGTGCATTTTCCGATGCATTGGAATGGTTGCAGGCTGGCATTTGAAAGTGAATTTTGAAGAAATTTGGTTAGAAGAGATTTTTGTTATTCAGTTTGGCATCATTCTTTGAATTCTGCAATAAATTTTCTGTTTTGGCAGCAACACTCAATATTGGCATCAGTCTGACAGTAATTTGACAGTAACCAATGATTGTATATCATTGTTGAAAATTTGGCATTTTTTGTCAGTAAAATACATTACATTGGTATTTTCAGCCAACTAGTCTGATGCAGCAGTGGAATTCACTGGTGAATAAAACAGTGCATGGGAACTGTCCTTAGTGATGTCCGTAGAGATACACATTTTGGCTTAAGTGATCACTAATTAGAGCTTGCTGTAAACGGTAGTATGGCCTATGATGCAGCCATCCTAATAGGCTGCATTACAGGTTCCACCCTTCCATCTATCTGTCTGTCTGTTTGTACTGTAACTCATCTATATGTCAGGGAGAAGGAAAGTAACGTACACACGGCCAGCTGTGTAATGTGTGTATGGACAAATCGTGAACAGTGTAGCACACAGCCACACAATACATTCGGCCGAAATGTGTTTTTGTTATCAGTCTTCAGTGAATGAGGGCCGGTTTCTCATTGTTTTTTTTGGTTAAGAAATTAGTTAGCTAGCAGCGAGTTTGCGCAGATCAGAGGTTTATCATTAGACACGTTCTGGACACCTCTGTCATGTAGCAGGAAAACGAAGTATCATTGCTTACTAGCGACAGCTGCTATTGGACAACGCTGATCATGTGGTTATGTCGATAGACGTGCAGGCAGGCGTCATGAGTATTGATGACTAATGAGGGCAGGCGTAGGCAAGCCTAACGACAGTGCTATATGCCGCTAGCTGCCACAGTTTTGGTGAATGGATTTGCAGTGAACATTTCTACTTAGCAAACATCTCATCGCGTATTTTAAAAGCATTGCTTTGCAGTAATGTCGTTCTTTAGTATGACGTACTTCGTAATAATCCTAGAAAGTGCAATTTTTGTGCCATTTTGCAAACACTCAGTGACCATTAGATTCTGAAGTGGGTTTGTTGTTTTCCACAAATTAATAATGGCCCCAGAATGATTTTCAGTTTAGTATTGAGTGTTATTTACGGTTTAAGGATTACCAAGTTTAACTCAGAATTTATGGCTATTTATCTGAAGCATTTAAAAATTTGAAAACATAACAGGGTGCATTGTTGTAACCACCATGTGAAAAACTTGCTTGTTGTTATCTGTACTGCAGAGTTAGATTAATGTTGTATTGTTTGATTTAATGTTGTGATTTTTGTTGCACTGCATCTGTTGTGTGTAGTTATACAGATGCTACAGAAGCTGCAGCAGATGCTAGTGGCGCAGCAGCAGCAACAGCAGCAGCGCCAGTTGCACGAACTGTTGCTGCAACTTCTTGCTGTACATAAACTCGCTACTAATGACAACATTTCTCCACAGTTGAACATCGGTCAGCAGGAGTCACCGTTACACATAAAACGAAGTGGTATGTGCGTATGTTGTATGGAAATCACTTCTGTCTGCTACATTGCAAAAACAAGCTCTCAAAGACACAACTCAGCATGCATGTAGGCCGTTGTATGGGGTGTGGCCAGCAGCTGATGGTTGGGAGTGGTCGGGGCAGTGTTGGGTATAATACTTTTAAATTGTATCATGATATTGATATTAATACAGTGCTGAAAAAAGTATCATGATACTGATACTTGATACCTGAATAAAATTGTATCATGATACTGATACATATTTCAAATCATTGATACTTGATACTTTTTGTAGACTGAACAAGTAATGGAAAACACTGAGTATTAGCAAAGAAACCAAGCAGCACAATACCGTAAACAACCTGCAGTATAGGCCATTCACTTTCAATTAATTCTGAGTACCGATATCAGCAAAAATAGCACGTACTAGTACTGTCGCAAAAACTATGGACCTACTGTACTAAAGCAGTCAAGCAAACACTGTTCTGTTAGTCACTGTCATTTTCCATTTACTTTCAACAACAGCAATACTTCCCAACACTGGGTGGGGACACAATAGTCCACTGTCAACTTCACATTCTAATGATATGATGTAATGATGATAATGTCACCTAGACCACTGACACCCCGCAGGATGATGTCTCCTGCTGAGTTTCATGCAGGCATTGTCTAAACCCATATCCAGCTAATGGTGGAGCCCATCTCTGAGGTTAAACGCAGGATCAGTGTGGGGCGGTGCCTCAGCAGGTATTATTCGTATTCAGTGTATTTTTTGTTATACTATTCGGCCAAATATGAATACACTGTTCGAACTGAATGGTATACGAATGAAACGTCTGGTACAGTCCTAATATCATCGTTATGATTTTCGTTGTTTTCAATTCATGCAGCAACCGAGCATTGCCATTAGCTATGCTTCAAACTGTGGCTCCTTTATCATAATCTGTCTCTGTGTATGCATGCATCCATCTGTCTGTGATGATTCTGTACTATCTGTGGTATTGTGTCAATGCATTTTTTGGATTTTGGTCACTGTGCATCTTGGGACAACTGATTAGCGTTTCAGGTCAGAAGGTCATAGGTGAAGGTCCCAGTGTGTTGAGGCAGCAGAATCCTACAGAGCTTGTTTCTGTGCATCGAGTGATGACCAGCAAATAATTATTTTGTTATATTTGCTTTTTTTGTATTTTTCACACACTTTTGTCATATTATGGGAGAGTTGGCACCAAGTGCTGACATAATATGCAGCCATTCGCATTATCATCACACTTTAACTTCATAAGCCTCACAAATATAACATGTAGCGGATTGTAGCCACTAATAGAGTCCCGAGGTTCTTCTGTGTCTGTAGCCTGTTCCATGCTGGCCTTAGTGCACGGCTGTCACAGATGCTGGAGTTGTGATTATCTCTGTGAGGTTGTGGCATCCGGTGAGCTTTACCTTTTGAACAGACTGAAGATTGTCACACTGTTTACTCATCCTAGAGAGCGTTCACACCAGTTCTGGCAGTACTGCAACTTAAGTACCTGCTGGAGTTACACATACTACACATGTTAAAATTAGAACATGGTACACATTGAAGTTTCTGGTCCCATCTTGAATTCCATCGAAACTAAAATCTGAAGACTTTTGTGTTATTGTATGTTTTATCATGCATCTCTTGATTCATTTGCGACATATGGCATGTGTGATTGGCTGGTTGGTTGCCTGGTTGGCTAGTTGATTGATGGATTGATTGATATTTTGTGCATATGGCAGCTGATCAGGTTGAGTCTCCGTATTCACCTCCGGACTCTGATGGGACTCCACTAGGCTCACCGAGTGAACAGAGGCTTCTATCAAATGTCGGTGACTGTAGTCTGATTCTGCCGGCGGATATTGATGGCAAAACTCCGGCTGCAAACAACCATTTGCTGGAGGCCAGACCTTCGTGTGCGTCACCTGGCCACCGGTTGGTTTGTTAGTTCGAATATCTCTGATGTGACTTTAGTTGTGCATACGCTGTGGACTGTAGACGTGTTCAGCCATGGTAACTGTGGGCCATTTTTACACAGCATCAGCATAGCTTGCTATGCAGATAGCCTGTCTTGCCATGGCAGAGGTGTCCATCTGTCGTACTCTGCTGTCCTGTCAAAACGACACAAGTTGGGATCACCAAACCTTCAATGTCAGCTGTGGGGACGACTCCGCTGTCAGGATGTGTTACGTTTTTCCAGAAATTCGAAAGGGGTTACCCCAATTGAGAGTGTTGAATGAGAGAGGGGTAAGAAAAATGTGATTTGCAACCTATAAGTATCTCCGAAACAGTGCAAGATAGAGCCAAAGATGCAGTTGATCACTAACTGGAAGTTGCATGACACTGTATGTGTACTTTCGATTACTGCCAAAGTCTACGACCTTGGGTGACCTTGTATGGTCATTACGCACTCTGCTATACAAATGATGCGTCTTTCATAGCTCACCGCAGAAATGTGAAAGAAGATAGGCCTGTGCTGTCAGCACCAAAATGTAGCCCAGGGACTCTAGTTTCAGGCAATAATGTTCACGTGGATAGTCATATGCTTAGATGATAATATAGTAATGATACAAGATTTGTATAATGCCGTGCAGTCTGAAGGTACAGAGGCACTTAGACATCCACAGGCATGTATTGTGTTGTGAATTCATTACACGTTGGGACTGTGTGTAAAATTGTTGTTGTTGTTGCTGCTGCTGCTGCTGCTGTTGCTATTGTTTTGAGCCATACAGGTTGTTTAGCATATAAATAACATGTTTAATAGTACAGTATGCTGCTGTATCGTGGACACTGTAGACTAAGCACGTCGAGTCCGAAGTCGTTGTTGAGCACAACTGGTGTCAGTCATTTAGGTGCCGTGGCATCAGCTGCAACTCGTAAACAGGACTCAGCCGGCCTCACTCCGACACTGTGTAATTATGTCAATACCCAGCTGATGCACCATATAGCTGGCTGGCAGACGGACACTGCCGAAAAACAGGTACTATTGCGGTATTTTGTTGTCTGTCGCTCGTATCCACACGTGTTTCGGTTCGTGTAGTGTTGCACTAGTTGCTCCCACTGTCTGGAATACCTTTTCTTTTGCTGTTTTCGTCACCAGTTCAAATCCTTTTTTTGGTTATACAGCTTTTAAGCCATCTTAGTGCACCACCCCATGCCTTGTGCATCAGCTTTCAACGACTTGCCGCCAACATTGTACACTGTATAAATTTACTTCCTTTGCAGTACCTGAGCATCTTGCTGAGATTTTGTGAAAATGACGACCAGTTTTTACCTAAGCTGTTGAGCGTCGGTGTACGTTTGAGCGCTATTTTCAACGTCTTGCCGTTGACGAAGCATCTACTGGTTGAGACCGCAGTCGAATGTGCCAGCAAATGACGTTTTACAACTAACATTAAATGATCAAAATCAAGTCACATTTGTTGTTTAATTTTTGAGTTAAACTTTTGGAGTAGTGCTGCAGCTGTAATGTAATTAGTCGTTTGTCAAATAAGCGCGGTTCAATTTTGGCAGTTTCTGTTGTATATTGGCACTCCTGGTTCACACAGCTTATGTCTGTGCATCAATTTTTTTAACAGCATTAATTTCTTTAATTGTGATTAATTAGTTGACATGTTAATTAACACGTTAATTTGACAGCCGTGGTATTAATGTAACGCATTTGTTGTATGATGCAGGCCAACTGTTACGCGGAGGAGTCGTATAGTCTGTCTTCACTGCACTGTGCTGAGGTGTCAGTGGATCTGAAGCGCGCTCGGTCGCTGGTCAGAATCAATGAAATACAGTCAACGCTGCAGGAACAAAGGTACAGTGCTTGCTTGGCATCTGTGCAGTCTTTGTTAATTAGCAGTTAGAAGATGTTATCTCCTGCATGCCGTGCCAATGGTTTAAACCGGTTTAAACCGGCAAAAACCTGATCTTAACTGCCAAGTATTCAAACATGCTAATGTGTACATCAGAAGCAAAATTTATTATTAATAGCACAAGTGGAGCTATTTGTACAA
>Ga0056124_1000403_pt1 | contig 13650 bp, 8 predicted proteins | sample WorMetHEROISLAND_2_FD_70069 | JGI IMG/M metagenome (GOLD analysis project Ga0056124, IMG submission 70069) | Marine gutless worms symbiont microbial communities from Max Planck institute for Marine Microbiology, Germany - Olavius sp. 4 HERON ISLAND | ecosystem: Host-associated > Annelida >... | reverse complement strand
CCTAGCTTGCACCGTTTTTGCCTGATCCACCCGTGTGACGGACGGACGGACGGACAGACGGACAGAATTGCGATGGCTAAGACGCGCTATAGCAGTTCCTGCTGTCGCGCGTAAAAAGCATCCCCATTACTTGTACTTTGACTTAAATACTACAGTACTGCTATATAGGAGTTGAATTGTCTTTTCGTAGTAATGTGCAGTGAAAAACTGTTCATTTCTTGCTTACTTATGCATGTGGTTGTGTTTTTGCAGTTTATCATGGCGAGTTATGATGGTACTGATGACATGTTGAACTGTGTGTGTGTTGTTGTGGCTGCAGAGAAAGAGTGATGAAGATAAGAAGAATCGTGCTGATGATGTGAAGTTTAGTCAAAGTCGTCAAACGCCTGTGAAACAGGTTATGCTCTACTCCAACATTATTATTAAACTAATTTAAGTTTCTTGTGTTAATATGTTTAATTTTATGCTGTTGATTTTTGTTGTCATCAGCGGCATCATGAGTTAAAAAAGTAGGTGTGCAGAAAGTTTTTATTTTCCAAATTTCGGACAGAGGACCTTTCGTGTGCTGAACATTTTAGTTTTGCCCTTAAATTTTTCCAAAATGGGTTTTAAGCCCCAAATTTTGTATATTTGGATGAAAATTTTCCAACAAGAAGAGAATTATCTGACAGTACCAGCGCAAATGATTGCATGGAGTGACTGTCCCCGAAATGACCTATAATGTGTCGAGCGGTACATAAAACTCTACTCACTAGCTCAACTCACTCCAACATTCGACTAGAGTACAGTATAATACTATAAATTTTCATGTACTCATGAACTGATGGTCTACTTTGCTGCGCTCTCTCTGTGTGGTTTAGAAAACGTTTTATCACCATTCCTGCAGTTTTTTTAAATACGTGATTTCTGTTATTTAAAGATGTGCTATGCTACTTATTCATGATTTATTTTTCTTCTTTGCTAATGAATGTTCCAGCTTTAAAGGCTTTCTTTGTTTTTCATGATGGCTGATGGCTTTAGCGATTTAACCGTTGTTGGGCATCATTATGGCTGATGACCATTTTTATATCATTTGCCGCATTCTGTATTACACTGTGATGCATCTGCTGCATTGCACAGTGTGAAGTAGCTCTGTGTGACATTGTATGCAGGGTTTTCTCTACAAGAAAAGTGGAAAACCGCTGAGCAAGGAGTGGAAGAAGAAATATGTGACACTACTGGATGACGGACATCTGATTTATTACCCCAGTTACAACGTACGTGTAGCAGCTATCTATTGCTGTGTTGTTGTGTCAGCTGAGATGCATTCTTGATATTCTTGTGAACGTATCTAGCATTTGCTGGGATTGTCCTTTCAATTCTCCAGTTAATGTCTGTCCACAGTACTGCAGTTACGTGCAGTGGTCTAGTGGTAAAGTATTGGACATGTAACTGAGAGATTGTAGATTCAGTGCCTTATCCAGTCCACTTTAAGCGTCCTCTGTCGTCATGCCAACTCAGCCTTTTACTGTCTGCAGGATAGGAAATTTTAGTAGCTTACCTGTTGTTGTTGTTGTTGTTGTTGTTGTCATGACGAGCAATGCCAATATGGGAGGGCAAATGCCCCAAAGAGATTAGGAATTTCCAGTGATTGTCAAAGTAAATGAATCCGGGGTCTTCATGTCTTCCTCGTGGTGGTTGGCAGCCATTTTGTTGAATCACTTTCGTTGCCCACAGCTTGCCATCGGTTCTCCTCTGATGTAAGTGAAGGAACCTTCTTTGTGGCTGGGATGTTTCTGGCTGGGATGTTTCTGGCTGGATGTTGTTGCGGGCAAGCTGCCACCATGCCATCATGTGTCATACCAGTACTGACACCATTGAGCAGCCACCGAGAGGAGAGAGCAGTGTTTACAGGCCGGATGCTAACCCAGCCCAGCCAACAGTGTCAAAGCACTGAATGCCGATGAGGGAGCTTCTGTTACATAGTATAGGCTATGGGATAAAGGTCTACTGTGACTGACTGTGGCAGTGCAGTATAATGGCATCTGGTGGCAGCGTGCTATCTCTGACTCAGGAGCACTATCACTAGCACAGGAGTGATGCTTTCTAGAAGCTTGAGTGTTCCTGTCCTATCATAGTAGCATTGTAGCACGCTCTCATCTGACAAGTGTTTTGATGCTGTCAGTTGAACATCTAGCTTGTGCAGTGGCGTAGTGAAAGGAGGGCGGATGGGGCAGTCGCCCCGATTGGCACCTAAAATTTTGGTTTATCATTCAGTGTACAAAAAAGGTACGAAAATTATTCCTGCTTATTTTTTTAGTTTCTCACAGCTAAAAATAAAATCATATTGTATACTGTTTGTATAAAATATGATTCTATTTTAGCTATGTATAATACAGAACTAAAGTTGTTGCATGCATGTAATCTATTTAGTCAGGCACGGACGCAAATATCATACCGACCAATCACACAGTATTCTGCTGACTCATTACTTTTTTACCTCAGGGAGGGGCGGCGTTTTGATCTCTCGCCCCTAGCAGTACAATGGGTTACTACGCTGACTAGTCTTGTGAAAGTACTGCCACGTCAATTCCGAAAAGATATTTACAGGGAACAGTTTAACTTAGAGTAACACTGGAAAAATAGTCTCGTTAAACGGAAGCTGCGTGTATATGCCAGGAATATTTGGAAGATGCACATAGCAAAGAGATTGTTCTGATTCGGACAACTGTCAAGTTGCCTGGGGGAAGACCGCATGGTTGTGAAATTTCAAAGTCCATATCATCAACACCAGTCGTCAATGGTTGGTGGCACATCAGACTTGTGGTTGAATTTTGATTCAGGTTTAACGCAGATTCAGTATACTTTTTTGTCTTCGTGCTTTGTATTTGCCTAGCTAATTCAACACATTTTTAATTTGGTGAAATTATTTTACAGTAATGTGACTAATTTCTGCAGTGTTCTTAGTCTTAGTGTTTCAAGTGCTTTGATGTTTTAAGTGCTTTGAAACTGTTTATTTGGTCCATCAGATTTGTATGCTATTTGGTGATGGCATAACTTGCATTAACTCTAAAAAGGAGCCCATTAAGTAGAATTTGAAGTCTCAGTTTTACAATATTCTCATAATTTATTTTATACATATTTGTTTCTTGTATAAATATCGGTACTGAATTGAAGCTGTGTATGTTTATAGGTTTGATGGTTCCAGAGAATGGCAGCCAGGCTTTGTTACCATTACTGCAAGTTGGAGGTATAAATACAAGAAAGTGTGAGAACTTATCTCAGTCTAAATGTTGACACTTGTGCTTAGCATGCCTCTAATACAATTTTTTCTCTACAGAACCTTGGCACTGGTGCTGCTTCCATTTGTGGAAATCATCTGGTCCCAGCTTACAGTCTGCGTTATCATCAATATGCTGATGATACACAGCTGTACATGGCCGTTCGACCAAGTGATGGCGAGTCCTTTAAGTCAGTGTCATTATATGTCGAAGACGTCTCTCGTTGGCTCACAGAAAACGGGTTGCTTCTCAACCTTACCAAAACGGAAGCGCTTCTGTTTGGCACCAAGGTCTAGCGCGACATTTGACTGCTAAAAATTGCAACTTCCTGACCCCCAACTTTTTTAACCCATGATGCTGCTCGGTGGAATAACCAACCGGAGCATGTAGTTCCGTAGAGTGTTCGAAGTACAAATGCTGTGCATACAACCAGAAGAGATTGTGTTTGTTATGGTGTCCAGTGACACCGTCTGGTGCAGTGCCGTTGAAGTCGACCGAGACACCGGCTGTGAAGAAGAAGCATCGACGAACACGAAGTGGCGTGAAAAGTCACGATGCTGATGCAGGTAGGTTGTTGTTTTGTATATCAGTTGTCTCTTGAATGAATGAGTTTATTTCGCACACTTGCAGCTATGAAGATAGCCGAATAGCTGAATAACAGTGCAGTGCAAACAGTGCAACAACAACTCTCTAGCATACAACTGAAACTTACGCGACCTGCCGCCAGCAGCTTGGAAGTCACGATCTAATGGTGCTATAGAAATTTGATGATGATTATTATTATGCGGCGAAATCACTAGCGCAAGCGATTTTGCCCATTTCTTCGTATTGTGGTCTGTGGTCTGTTGTCTGTCTGTCATCTGTCACACTCGTGCACTCTGCTTGAACCATATAATGTAACGGATTTAGCAGGCACATTTGTGGGGTCCAAGGACACTTTGTGTCACGTGTGGGTCCCTGACCCTCCAGGGGAAGGGGAGGTTTGTTGCTGCTCTCTGGCGAATAGAAAGGAAGTGATTTCACCTCATACAAAGTGACTTTGGTTGATCTTGGACTTTGACTCAGACTTTGACTTAGATTAGGGGTGCGTTGCACCAACGTGGTTCATGATATCGGATCAGCTGAACCTAGATCAAGAGTTGAACCGAGTTCACGTTGTATTGCATTGCACCAACTTCTGAACTCGGTTCAGCTGATCTTCTTCAGCTGAACCGGCGTAGTTATACCGTGGACGATGCTGATTGGTCAAGCCACGCTGGGCAGTGGGCCAAGCACAGTACAGTCACACGCAATACTTACGAAACACTCAATTACTGATTGGCCGTAATTTGTTCAGATTTTAAGTTTCTCTGAAATTCTTACACAACTTACGCATCAACAACCTGCAATCTGTGTTCAAATAGTGATTTACTCATTATTCTACATCCGTTGTCAAGGTATATGTTTACTGTGGTTACGGCGATGCAACGGTGTAATGCCACTCAAGAATGCTGTTTATTTATCCGCAGAAAACAGATGTAGTAGAAATCTAACATGGCCAGATCACAAGTATACTTAAATTAGACATCTTTTTTTTGTTGGTTAGGATTCGAATCAGCTATTTTTTTCCACAGAGAGACTAGTTGAAGCAGTGATATCCCGGCAGTTATTGAGTTGAACCGAGATCAAAATTTGGTCAGAGGTTTAGAGTTAGACCAAGATCAACGCTTGAACCACTGGTGTAACACAAGTAATGGCTGAACTAGGATCAGAGTCAAATTTGACCTCTGATCAAAGTTGAACCACGTTGATGCAACGGGGCCGAAGTGGATTTAATTAAATTACTGAGTTCCGTCATTGCATCAGACGATGGATGTCACAGACTATCAGCTGGAATACACCGTTTGACAGTCACTGTTTTGTTCGCTGACTAGTAATGGGTAATTCCTGTATTTGTCTCTGTTCAAATATAGTTACCGGTCTTTACGGAGATTGAATTTACAGTAGTTGCACTTACTTCTTCATTTACTCTGTCCGTCAAATTGATACAATGTTTAGCTCACTGTTGTCGTACTTATCGTTTTGTACACTGTCTGGCAATGTGTAGTTACTGTATCTGTCTCCATTTAACTATAGTTACCAATCTTGAAATTGCGCTGCTTTTAAGAGATGCATCGTACCGTTATAAGTTGTTATTGAAACACATATTTGCTTTGCATGATGCATGATTAAGACACCACCACAGTTAAGTAACATGTGCATGATGACCATGTCACTGATGTGTAGTTGTGTGTTTATTGGTAAAGACTACGATGATCTAGAGTTCTCAATTGTATCGTTGGATGGACGTCAGTGGCTGTTTGAAGCCACAACTCTGGAGGTCAGCTGCTCTAGATTGCACTATTGCTAACATTGTATAGGTACGGTATTAAAGTTGCTTATATGACGAACTCATATCGCTAATGTGTAATTGTGCAGCTTTACACCTGTGACCCAAGTATGTCTATAGTTATGACAAATGGATGAGACGTTTTATAATGAACTGTGTGTGGTCAGACAGTTTAAATACTGCAGATGTGAACAGATATCGGTCGCAGGTGAAATTGTTGGTCAAAAACTAGTTGCTGTTTCACTGTTGTGCAAGAGCCAGAGTACTGTATGTTGTAAATTTGAAATATTTTAGTACTTTATTAAGATTTGAAAAAATTGTTGTAATTTGTTCTTATGTGGTGTGATAAGTGATATTTCAGCTCTCAGTTATTTAACACTGTTAACTAGACATCAGCAGGTAACTGTCCTTTAAAATATATTTTGCTTGAGCAATTGCCAAAAGTTATCATGGAAGCCTTTGGGATCATCAGCTAGATCAGTTGAACCTGGAATGAGTATGCTGGACATTGCATGTTATAGCTGATATCAATTGCAGGAGCGTGATGACTGGACTTCAGCGATACAGGAACAAATACGGTCCATTCTACTGCAGAATGATTCCAACAAGTCAAAGGTATTTAGTTGAATTGCTAGAACAAAGGTGCAAAGTAAACAAACAACACTTGAAAACTCCTTGTATCATGCTGTTTTAAAAAAAAATGTCATACTGTTTTGTTGTTCTTATTAATGTTGTTTCCTGCAAGTACAGGGCTCCTGTTATAATTTCATAGTGTCAGTATAATCTCTTCATAATAGCAATGATCGTACTTCTAGTAATTGTGTGATTTTGTCACATTATTAAGCTGCATTGCTGAAAGCATCAGTGAAGCTGGGTTTTGTGTCAGATGTCACCGTGATCTGTCTGCTTGTCTCTGTCTGTCTCTGTGCCTCTGTCTGTGCGGGGAATGGACATTTCCCCATACAAACATTTCCCCGTATGGACTTTAACCCGCTAACGCAAAGTGGACATTATCCCGCCACAGGGGGACATTTTCCTGTATGCTCTTTCAGCTTGTTTTATGGCACTTGACGTCGGGGCGGACATTTTTAGCTGTCAGAATACATGCTATAGCATCGTGTTTGTGTGTTCTTTGTACACATTGTCTTTTCAGCATTATGTGTACATCGCAGCGGGGAAATGTCTTACCCTGCGGTGGGGAAATGTCCAGGGTATGTCAAAGTCCATACGGGGAAATATCCACACAGGTAAATGTCCGACACCTGTCTATGCGTCTGTCTGCCTGTCCGTCTGTCATACTGATGCATTTTGCTAATGTTAAAGATGTCGGATGGAAATGAAATTTGTGTGGCCCAGTGTAACGCTCCCAGTCCCCCTAGGAAGGGAGACTTAAAGATCGGAACCCCCAGTCACAATTTGTGTTGCAAGTTGTGGCCAAGCGGACATGCAACCCACAGAGATGCCACTTGGTGTCAGACGACTTTGGCCGTGCTTTGTATGTTTTGTCAGTATTTTCAGTGCAGTTGTTGCATTCTTTTTGTCGTCGTAGAGATGCTAATGTTATGACTGGGTTCTTTTCATGCTGTTTAAATTGTTTTCAGGGTGTAACAAATAATGCATCGGCTGTGGCTGTAACTGCTGCAATCCGCTCAGTATCTGGAAACTCGGTGTGTGCTGACTGCACTGCTATGAGTGAGTAATATGTCCGTTCTGACAGTAGATATCTAGACTCGTTTCCACTGATGACTGTTGTCGTCTTACTGTCAAGAACCACGATGTGTTCTTGAGATCACCCAGAAATCTGGTCTTGGACTTAACCTTGTTTCTGGTGTAAAGTCTTTCATCTTGGTCTCAAACTTTGTTGACCTGTACTTGGTCCGTCACTGGTATTTCACTCTTGGTGTGATACATTTGACACGCATTGGCTAAAGGATGTAAGGATTTGCTGCCATAACTTACTACTTACTCTGTTTGAAAATGCAAAAGCTTTATTTATTATTCTTATTTTATTTAAACTTATTAGTACCTTACTTTTTTTATTGGAAGCAGGTTATGAATTAGCATATGTTGTTCGTCTGTTCAGATCCTGACTGGGCCAGTATCAATCATGGTATTGTACTGTGCATCGAGTGTTCTGGAGTTCATCGTAACCTTGGAACGCATGTCTCGCGCATCCGCTCCCTTGATCTTGACGACTGGCCGTAAGTCCCAAGTGATACTGATTTTACACTGTTATTAGTATTATAATCTATATTTGTTTCTTGCTTTCTCTAGTAATTATTTCACTTCAGTCCACGTGCTTACGATACGATACGATAGATGATTTGCACTAGAAAACTGACAGGCAAGCTGCCAGTTTAATGTAGCAAAGATTAATCTTACACATAAGGAACAGATATGAGATGTGACTTGGTGACCATAGAGATTACGGCATCGGACTTGCAATCAAGAAATTGCAGGCCGTTTCACTGCCAGATAACAACTCTGTGCGCAAGCTGTTCACATTCGTGTTGCCTTATCGTCAAGCAGTTTTAATTCGGTGCTGGTTTAGGGATGGTGATACTTTGCAGCTATGAAGGTAATAGCAGGCCTGGTGAAAAGTAATGGTAGCTATGTATGGATGTTGTAAAAAAGGCTGTGGTTCATGTAACTGGGTTTGGTTTACACTGAGTCTGCATGTAACTGGAGGCATCAAGAAGATATCAAGCCAAAGTTGCATGTGATCCAGAATAAATTCCACCTTAACATGCGCCTTTGATTTGCTTGCAACACAAAAGTTGGTAGATTGATTGATTAATTCATTGATTGATTGACTGATTGTTGACAATGTGTCTTTCATGGTCATCATTGTCATTTTTTGCTAATATTTGCCAGCATTTTGTCCAGTGACAGCACCAGTCATTTGCTGTATATATAGTATCTATGTACATTGTACACATGTGTAAAGTACTAGACACTTACTCGTATAAACTATCACTTCTACAGCCATGCTTACAGATCTTCCTCGCTTATGAGGAAAACCAGAGATCGCTGGAGTGCATTTTACACCACATATGCCATTTCTGAAGCTTAACCAACAGTGTCAGAGCACTTGTGTACCTTGCATTCAAGTCGAGATAATGACATGCAGTTAACGTGAAACGTTGTCATACAGCAGCTGCAGCTTACATAATAGTTACTGTGTCTGGAACAGTTCGCCTGAGCATGTCACCTCAGCAATTTCGATGGCTGTGTTCCCCGTCACGTCTTAAGACTCATCTTTTCTCCATTTTTATTTCATCCCCTAGTTTGAACAATGCCTGGGGCCGGCGGTGATGATCCGTCGCTTTCAACACTTTAATCATTCATGTTACTTACTTACTTACTTACTCACGCTTACTCCAGTGCCTCTATGAAGTCACTACCTAATGGCACTATACATACATTATTTTTTGTACCCCCGGTAGTAAAGATCCCAGGGGTTAAAAACAAAAGTTAAAACCAAGTTTGATGGAGTGGCGCTAGTCCGGTTCGGTGGGAACTGTAAATGTTCCTTTGAAGGCTACGGAATTGTAGCACTGGACCGCCAGAGAAACTTGTTGAAAAAAAAACATGGTTTATCGTGCGTCTCCGGAAACCGTTAATCGTCGGCCCAGCTCGGCCAGGAATGAAATGCTGGAGGAGTTTATTGGACTAACGGTCTCAAGAGTCAACGGTTGAAAAGACCAAAATAAGCATTTATTATTATTATTATTATTATTATTATTATTATTATTATTATTACTTGCTCGCTCACTTACTTGCTTACTGTTGATGTCGTGTATTGCGGCAGACATGAGCTGGTGTTGGTAATGAGTGCAATCGGCAATGACATTTCCAATGCTGTCTACGAAGCCGACACGCACGGCCATACAAAGCCTTTACCTTCTGCGTCAAGGTAGCAAATCTGCATGCTTGTCTCTGTTTATCACCTCTACCAAGTGAAGGAAATTATGTTTTCAGCTATGTCTGTTTGTGTAGAAGATTTCTTAGAAAGTTAAGAATGGATTTTCATGAAGTGTTTTAGAGTGATGGGTCGTGGCCCCAGGAACAGTTGATTAGATGTTATCGGTGATCCGGATCATGGTCTGGGTACGGAATCCGATTTATTTTCGGAATTTAAAAGTTTTGGTGCAGATTTTTTGCTCTGAGTGCTTCTAGATATTGTTTCTTCTACCATATATTGAATTTAATATTATCCAGCATATTTTTGATTGTTTGCATTTAAAACTGAATAGGATGTATTTCAATGTTGTTTTGTTCTTGTAGAGATGAGAAAGACAAATGGATTCGTGCAAAATACGAACTTTGTGAATTTTTGCCTTCATTGCCACATGGTGATATTGCTTTATCCCAGGCAAGCTGCTTAGCAGATGTGCTGCGTATCTTAGTCCCAGTGAACGTTTTTTGGTATATGGAATGCTGTAATATACATCTTTATTTCGACAGTATAGTTTATTTTGAAGTAGGATTGATGTAGGTTTTTTTGGTATTAGAAAATTATGTTTTAGTTTTGTCATTTTTACTCTTTGCTTTTTGTGGATTTCTTTCCACGCAGCTGCAACCACCAAATAAGTCACTAGCACAGCGTCACTCGTCACTGAACTTGATAAGATACGAGAAGAAGAAGAAGAATAGTAATAGTAATAATTATGCTATTGCTGAACTAATGTGTCTTTTGTTTTAAAGCCCTGAAAGAACTCACCTCAAATCAGTTCAGTTCAGTTTGCGAAGTGTCCCAAGCGAGTTCAGTTCTGTTCCATCTTTTTCTACGTGCCTTAAGGTCTTTGGTTATTGAGCGCTTTGCCTGTGTGTCTGTGTGTGTTTCTAGCAACTGATTGATGCTGTCGCTAGACAGGATGTGAACAAGTCAGTACTGGTTCTTAGTCATTGTAACTCGGCCAATAGGCAGCAAGTGAGTGCGCCGTTCAGCCAGCTGGATTGGCGCACTGCTCTACACATTGCCGCGTTCCTTGGAAACGTCGTCATACTGCAGCTGCTGCTCTGGGTTACTTCTTTCGTTGTTTGTTTGCTGCTTTTTTGTCTAATTGTTTTTGTGATTTCCATTCGGTATAATCGCTGCTATTATCACAGATATAGTTCTGATAATATTATTAGTTGCCCTGTTCCACGTGACTTCTTAGATCTTTTTCTTGTTGCAATGGGCTCCCGACGCATCATAAGAGGCAGCTAAACCAGGCATAATTTGTTGTTTAAGGTTTACTTGTTTGGACTTTTCACTGCATAACTATATCTTGGTTCAGTCTGTAGTTTTAAATATTACTAATTTCGTCTTCAGTTCTCTATCTTAGGCTGTAGTTACATGGCCAATGTTTTATTTTACGTGTGATCACAACCTTATTTTGAAAGCCATATTATGCTGTAGTCTCCTAAATGGAGAACTTTCAGGGACAGCTGAATGGAGATTTTTTTCTCTCATTCCATATGACTTCGTTTGATGAGCTGTGTCGAAGCACTGAAGATGTAAGTAAGTAAGTAAGTAACACATACTGATATACAAGTACGTTGAAGTAATAGTGAACATTTTAAGGTGTAATCTTTGTATTCGTTACGCCATTTGTTACCCTGTGAAACATTTCAAGTGTGAAATTGCAGGCATATTTAGAAATATCACAGAAATATTTTATGTCAGACCTGCAATCACCGTTGTTTATGATTAGTTTTTTTTGTTTCGTTAAGTAATTTTTCCACGTTCAACGGGTGGGCAGGTGCTAGGGCTCGCTAAATATGCCCGTGTGTGAAATCAGTCTGAAATGTGTTGTACAGAATGGTGCCGATGCTGGAGCAGTGGACCATGAAGGCCATGATCCTCTGTACTACGCCAGGGTCTCGGACTCGAGTGAAGCTGGTCTGTGTGCTCAGTTGCTACAGATATCACAGGGTTGTCGTGATTCGTTCATCACATGATGTTGTGACCGGTCCACGTGTTCATCTTCATGTCACAAAGAATACCGTTAAGTTCTGAGTTCCATTCTCTTCATGTTTGCAGAATTCTTGTTTTTGTGTTTTGTTACCGTGTCATTGTGAATTGTTTGTGTACAGTTCAGTTGTAGATATCTATGGTATAATTGTAGCCCGACTATGAGCATAGTTGTGGATTTGTTTTTAAAACATGTTTCGTTGTCTGTTTGGTATACTCGTTTATCAGTCTGTTGGTTAAGTTTTATGATGATAAGTGTTTGATTCACTTAACTCTAATTTCAGTTAATTGTATATGAAAAAAACTTGGAATGTAAGTTCAATGATACTTGACTACAATGCTTGTTAAGACGTTTGTGGAACGATCAATGTTCCTATTGTTATTATCCTATGAGCTTCATCATAAAAGTTTTGGACTTTCTCTGTTAACTGTTTATAATGACATATATAAACTACATTAAAATAGGTATGATTTTTTGTCGATTTAGACTTTGATATAAAGTATATCATTGCATTTTGGATCTTTTGATATATTCATGCAGAAAATAAAGAATTAAAAATTGTCTGTCATTGACAGACCTATACTCATTTCTAAATGCTTAGGCATTTTGTGTGATTTGTGATTTTCTTAACAGTTGTCTGTGAATTTTCTACAGCTATAATGTTTAACGTGCTATAAGTGTTGTTAAAATGCTGTTTTTCCTGCTGTCGTGCTGTATTTCATCCGGCTGTCTGTGAAAATCGTTTTTTTGCAAATCTCTGTCAGATGTGTTTCCTGTGTATTTCTAAGTACATTTCTGTAACCCTGTGTGTCAACGATTTCTTTGTGTATGTTAAAAACGTGCAGCACTTAGTGCATGTGCCGTGATGTGATCATGCAGACAGTGTGATTGCTGCTCAACAACTGGCAGTATGTTTGTACCTGGCAAACGCAGCCGAAGCCACAGAAGCTGAGCCGCAAATGTTTGAGCTATTCGCTGCATGCTTCTGCCATTACTTCCATGCTGTTGCTATTAGATTCAGTGTTCAGTCTTCAGTGCCTAAACGATATTAACAAAAATTAACGTTGCTAAATATAAATAATGTGTCTGCATCATACCAAAGTTAGTAATGCTAGGCCCAAGCCTATACGCGTACTGCTAACGATAACAGACAATCTTCACGTGCTCAAAAGTTGACGCCTATAACCAGCAGTTACTTTGCAAGTTTAAACAAACCGATACTAACTGATACTAAAACTATGCTGCGATGCTGCCTTTGTCGTACTCAAGCATGGTATTATGTAATGTAGTCGATGACATTGAGGATTTTTTTTCGGCCAAGGCACTTGGCGTACCTTCAGGAAACCGCCGCAGAGTGCAGACTGTGGAGTATAATTCTTCACTGATATACTTGTTACGTTTGGACGAGATATGAGCCGTATTTTCCGGCTCAAGCCGGCTTGCGAGCCAAAAAACTTCAGAGCCGAGCTGGAAAAAAAGCTTGAGCGAGCAACTGCCGGGTCTAAGTGTTTTAGTATTCTTACAAGTTTATGTATTGTGCGTAGTACTGATTTTTCACTGCCTATAACGAGGTGAATTCATATAGTTCAGTGTCGATTTGTATGGTTTCTGTGTTGTATTGTTCCAACATTTATTGTTTTGTTTTGTCCCGTGGTTGAATTATTTTTGTCATTTAATCATTTAGTTGACGGTCACTAGTGATTTGCTACGACTTTGTAAGACAAAAGAGAAATTGGAAAATGTGTTCACCGTGACGCCTTCCCGCACCCTTCATTGCAGAATGGCACCTCACTGATTGACTGGCTCTGATATGTCGATGTGTTTGAAGTTCATAGGTGAGGCACTAAACCTTAGAAATCCAAGTCCATTGTGGCAGTACAGTAGTGTATTGTGATATTACAGTGTCATCCGCCCGGCTAACAACTTATTACCAGTAATCAAGTATCGTATTGTAATGTCTGCTGTGATGGTCTGTTTTGTAAGTGCTGATGAAGTTGCTTGTTAGCTGTGTGGTTCACAGAATGTATTGCAGTGATATTTTTATTGTTGTTGCTTCAAGTTC
>Ga0056124_1000401_pt1 | contig 13654 bp, 13 predicted proteins | sample WorMetHEROISLAND_2_FD_70069 | JGI IMG/M metagenome (GOLD analysis project Ga0056124, IMG submission 70069) | Marine gutless worms symbiont microbial communities from Max Planck institute for Marine Microbiology, Germany - Olavius sp. 4 HERON ISLAND | ecosystem: Host-associated > Annelida >... | reverse complement strand
CTGGTCGACTTTGCTGAGTTGCTCACTGATTTCAGTTATACGAACTTCACTGTAGGCCTAAGCAATGTAGCCTAGATGCATTGGACAGACTCCGTGTTCACTTGAACATTATCTTGTTTAAACACAAATTAAATGCTTTAAACCACTCATGGTGCTGAATGGCCAGTTTCTGCTGATGTGCTTGCTCACTGCATTATATTGTCTAGGAGTTGAAAGCGAGTGCAGCCGATGCCCGTCATAGAGTTGACGCACTGTTGGGTCTGACACAATCTATGCTGAGTGTTGTTAAAGACTCGCCTACAAAGTCCGGCATCAAACAGAAACTGCAACGTCTTCAGTCGTCACTTCAGCACATCGACTCTGAGCTCGGTCTGTTGGTCTGCCTAATTAAAAAAAATTCGTAAAACATCACATGACCACAAAATTCTTGAGAAAAAAACTACAATAAGATTAGGCATAAATACGTTGCTGATTCAGGAAGAACTGTAAGATCTTGACAAAGTTTTGGAAAAAATCTAAGGAAGTTTTGTGAATTTGTCTCATGTCATTGTGCCTAATGATGGCGATTGGAGTGAAAGTTTGTTTCAAGGAAATTGACATATATCAATGAATTTGTTCAATTTATATATGATCGTACCATAAACAGCTAAGTACTTAGCACACCTGGTTTTTGAGTTAAGTACGTAAAATATCATAGTTACGTTGGGCGTAGGCGTAAATTCCTCACCGCTTGCACATGTTTTGTAGTTTTCATTGAGTGTTTTACTTGTATATGATTTTTCAGATGAGAGACAGTTGGCATTACAGTCAACAGCTAAAATTAGCAGCCAATGGCGTTCATCGTTTGAGCAAGTTGCCGATTGGCTGACGGCAAAGGAAGCGGTCGTGATTGGTCTGCAGCAGTTGTCATGTGACTTTGAGCGGCTTGGCCAGCAGTCAACCTCAGCTGAGGTACAGACTTATCCCTGAAGCACAAATTGCTCATGTTTGCCGATAATGAAGCGAAGTGGTCGATTGATGTTTGATGTTTTTGTTTTGATTCTGATTGTGATTATAATGCTGCTGGTGCTGCTCATGATCTGATGATGATAATGATGCCGATGATAATGTTTTAGATACTAAAACTTTTCATCATATATCACAGTCACAATTTCTAGACAGTTGCAGCTGTTTCTCGCTTTTGCTGGAAACGGTGTATTAATCTTTTTCTTATTTTGCCATTCTTCAACCTGTTTAGGAATTGTCACCAGTTGGGAAATAAATAACTGTATTTAAGACGAGTGCATTTAAATGATTGATTTTTTACTTACTGCAGTATTTTGCAGTTTAAAATTTCTTTTTTTTGTGCAAAATTACACATCAACACAATTTTGTCTCTAATCCATTGTCAGTCAAAGTTTTAATTTAGCAATGTGCATTTGGGGTGTGTTGGAAACTCTTACTACGTGTATGTTATTGTTGTTATTCTAGTCATGCGCAAAGTACATGATAGACAGAAAAGAGAGAAAAATTAAAAAGAAAAAAACGAAATGCCACAAACACACTCTAAGTAAACTAGTCATATCACAACAAAAATAAAACAACTATGCCAGGTCGAAAATCAAGTCATCAGTTGACTGATTAAAGCTCAGCACAAGATTTCACATTATTGATGGTAATTTACTTGAAAACGGCATTGTTGTGAGCCACTCTGTGCATGTGTATGTTGCATGTGCGTGTTTCAAGGCGTTGCAGCATGACATCGCGTTGGAAGCCGAGAGAGTGAGTTCAATACTGGTCCGAGGTCGGCGTCTGCTGGATCAGGCTCAGCTTGTCTCCGACGATGTCTCTACAACCATTGAGCTGTTGGACTCCGTCGACAGACGCTGGACATCACTCCATCACACTGCCGATGATGTCTCCGCCAGGCTGAAGGAGGTTCTTCCGGTCTCCAACTCTTTCCACCACGGCTTGACGAGCCTCGTGGCGTGGATCGACCTGGCGGAAGATCGTTGTTGCTGGCCGAACGGTGGAGTCCGGTCGACCAGTGACGTCGCGCAGCAGCTGAATGCAGCGCAGTCATTGGCTGCCGATGTCGAGCGACAAAGACGCAGTGTTGATGAGGTCACTGGGGCTGGGTGTCGACTGATGGAGCTTGCTGATGCTGACCCTGATGGCGTGGAACAGCAGATGAACGACGTCGAAGACCGCTGGACAACACTCAGTCAGCGTACGTACTCTGTATCCATCTGCAGCTAGAGTTTGTGGGATTATTTCACAGTGGTGGAATGTTTTGTTATTAAGTGAAATTCTGCAGTATTCGGTAATGTCATCATCAACGTTGTAATTTATCTAATTAAAAATGGTTATTGTGTGGTATAAAACTGAAACCTAATTTCTTCAAATTTAGTACCTAGGTTAAGGGTTTGGATGATGATTTTTAGTGTTTATTGATCTCCTTTTTCTTGTTTGTTTGGTAATGTTTTGGTACTACTTCGTTGTTGTTGGTTGGGCCACAAAAAGCGCACTGTGCCTGTAAAAATGCTGCCATAACAATACCCAAGGGTGTTTTTGAGTGCTGGCATAACTTGAGGTATTTCTGAAAAAACGGGCTGGTGAAACAAAAGCCAAGTTTGTGCCTTCGGCGTGATCGCTATGCTGTCATGGTAACATTTGATACGTAGCGACATTTCATACGTGCAGGTGTGCTGAAACTGGTTGATGATCTGGAACGCTGGCGTCAGACATTTGACAAGCTGAATGACACACTGGATGACATTGATGCTGTCATCGGCCAGACAGAGACGAATCTGGCAGACATTTCCCAGACGACTTCAGTCACAGAGTCGCATCGACTTCACCGACTTCACGTCTGTGCTTCTTCACTCAATTAGCTGATCTCAAATTGTATTTCAGTGACATAGAACATATATTTAGTTTAAACATACGTAAATATGACATGCAGATGTCAAATAAACAGTCAGAAATCTATCTGTAGCTTATTTTTCTAATATATCTTATTAATCAGTTAACTCGTATTTTTCGTTATTTTTGCAACTTTTTGTCAAACTGTGGTCAAGACAACTTTTATTTGTTACTTTTTGTGATGATTGTTTCTTTGTTTCGTATATTGTCCTGTTCAATAATTTTTTGATGGTTTGGCTTCGAGACACGAAACGAAAATTAGATTCTGGGGTTGATGTGGTTTGTGATCTGGATCTAGGAACATTTCCAGTAATGCTTGCCGAATTTCAGTACAGTTTATGAATTTGATGTTTCTGAATAACATTTTGCAGGCTTTTGAGCACTCGGAGTGCTTTCTGGTTATATTACAACTCTGTAGAATTACTTTGGCTGACATTTTATGCGATTTGTTTTATTCTTGGTTTGATTGCTGTGTAAACCATCAGTATGTATGCGTGTACTTGTGTGTGTTTAGTCATTAGAACAGCAGCTTGAGGCCCTTCAGCCAGTAACTGAACTCGCTGACAAGCTGCTAAGTGAATGTGAACAGCTGACAGCTGCTGACACAGCTGCTGACACGGCTGTTGGGGCTGTGGAAAGATGTCGCTATGATACTCTGCTGCGCCGTTACCATGACACCGTCACCAACATCTCCAAGCTGGTTGCTGCTGCAACTGAATCCGTGCACAAACGAGACAGTCTCAGTGTGAGTTTTCAGGCAATCGTGCATCATGCATCATCATCTCAGCATTGTGTTGCTTGCATCTACCAAAGTAGTTGATTGATGAAAACCTTTATTTATCATTAGTAGTAGAAACAACGTCGACTTGGTGTCTGTTTCAGTGACCTAAGTTTTCTTTTTTTGCTTCCATCTGTTGGTCTGCAAGCAAAACTACTCAAAACGTTGTGGATGAAATGTGTAGAGTTATGGGGATGTACACTGTGATTCAAAGAAGATCCCCGGCATCATTGATTGTAACTTGAAGAAGTATTATCCAACTTTGATAATTGTGGTTTGGGATGTGACAAACAATGTGATGTCTGGATGTTTCAGCGGCACATTGAAGCAGTGAAAGTCAAGCTGTGCGGTATTGAAACGGAGTTGAATAACATCGGAAGAATTCCCCGCAAGCTGCCAGCGTTGCTAGACCAGCTCAACTGTATGCAGGTCAGTTAGTTGGCAGTTATCTCTTGACCTGTGACACTTTGAGCTGAAAATTTGCACACGAGTTACTCCTGCCCTTTGGCTGTGGCTTTTCTGCATTTTTGTTTTTGAGTTAGGAACCCTGCATGACAGACAGACAGACGGACGGACAGACGGACAGATGAACAGACTGACAAGACCCGTAATGCAGCCTATCAGGATGGCCGCATAGCAACATACTTGACCCTTACTTCTATGGCGACTGTCGTAGTGATGATGTTTTTTTTCTGCCGCAACTTTCTTTCTGTGAGCAAGATTATTTGTGTAAGTCGCTGTTATTACGTTGCAGAATCTGCTGGTGAAGTTTGATGAGATAAACGCCAGCATTGAGGACTTGCAGTCACTGTGTGAGCATCAAGTCCTGCTTGCTGACTCCGATGCCATCAGACAACAGGTGTGTGTGTGTCTGTGTGTTACTGGTAATATTGTATTCAAGTCGTTTGATTTGATTGGAAGTTTTCTGGCACTGACAACAGGCATGTTATTTACCAGTTACTTAACCTACGTAAATCTTTTGCTTACAGCATGTTTGATTGTTTTTGTGGATTTTCAGACGATGCTTACCATTTTTTTCTCATTTTTCATTGTTTAGTTAATGTTTCGACCTTGCAGTGAGTAGCACATCGGTGTGGCATACGTTGGCGTAAACACTTATAGTTATAGTTTAGGCTGGAGCCTCTGCATTAAACCTTTGTAAGTTTCTTGGGACATTGTTGCCTCTGTCATAAAACTGTATAATCTGATACTCAAATCCTACCCTTCATAGACATCTGGCACCCGTCAGACTGATTTCATGGACATCTGGACTCTCTTACAGTTTTTTCTTTGTTTCAGTTTTTTTCTAGTTTCAGTTATCGTTATTTCCTTTCTTTTTATTTTTTCCATCTCGAGCTTCATCTGTCCCATAAACGTCTGTTTTTTTTATTATTTTTTTATTTTTTACTTTTTCAGTGCCATTTAAAACATTTCTAGTTCTTTTTAGTTTATGTGCTTGATTAAACTGGCAGCTTGCAGATCATTCATTGTATCATATCATATTGTACTGGCAAAAGCTGACAGGTAGAAATGCGTAATGTTGTCGTAAGGCAGACCTTTACCACAGAGTGGCAAACTAAGCTACATGTCTACATGTACCTTAGTTACCTGTCAGCTTTTGGCCATATTTTGTATATTTTGGCTGCATTATGCCGTGTTGTAGCTGTAAAATACCAACTGTATTCTGGCGTTGTTTGCTGTAAGATATCGGAGTTACTGGAGAAGACAGATAGCTTACATGAGCAAGCGTTGAGCCGGCAGCATGAAGTAAAAGACGTGCTGAGTTCACTCGAATCATTCATCGCCAGGGCCGAGTCGGTGTCGGCTAAACTGACAGCATTCGATGAAGATGTCTGTAAACACTCGGAGAAGCCTTTATCAGCTGACGTTGATATCATAAAGGCCGACCTACAACTAATCAAGGTTATTACAGATTTATCTGGTTTTACGCCTTATTGGTTGTATTGGCTGTGTATTGACTTGTGAAATATGCTTTAGTTGTTATGACCTTTGCAGCAGCAGCAGCATTTTGTTTACTACATTTATCGTCATCAACGTCTTCATCATTTTCACTTAGCAGACTTTTTTTTAGCTTTGCTGAATATTTGAGGAAAACGTTAGAAATATAACATTAGAATAATTAACCTTGGTACGTATTCTGATTTTTCTACGTTGTATTACTTGTCTTATCTGATTGCAGTGTATTATTTCAACTATGTTGTACTCGTTTTCATTTCAGCGGTTATCTTATTTTATCCATCTGGCTAAGTTTGCATGTCTTTCATATTGAAGTCGTACATTTTATTTGCAAGCTAAGCTAGTGTTACTTGTGCTGCTTAGGTAGATATTGTCAGAGCAGTGTGAATTTATGAGAGCGTTAGCTGTCTGCGTGTACATTTGACTCTGTAAGTAAGTAAGTAAGTAAGTAAGTAATTGAGCATTGTGGATCAGAATGTCAACTTATGGAGGACGTGCTTTTGGATATGCCAGTCCATCTACTTGGAACGTTTTGCCAAACAATCCTAAATGTTGCACACACTTACTTACCAAGACAACCTGCGTACGAAATTAAACTGATGCTGTCGCGCGTCCCATGAGAATTAGCTCAGATTTCTTGTTATTTTTTAGCTCCTGTGTTTTAACCTCGTGTATTGTAACGTGGTCTTGCAGTGCTTTTGCACTTATACCACGCTAATCTTATCGCTTTGATGATGATGATGATGACACTCTTTGTCTACCTTTAGATGGCATCTCAAACACTTGCTTTTTGTTCTACTAACACACCGAGCACATTCGAGGTTATTTGCAGTTAACATGCTATAGAAATTACTTACTTACTGTTCTGTGTATATACAGGAGCTGCGTACAGGTCGTGATCTGCAGCAACTGCAGGGGGATGTGAATGCAGTGCTCGGCGAAGGCCAGAGTCTAATTCACACGAGTCCCGTTGGTGTCGACACCAGCGACATTGAGTCGACAGTTGACAGTGTTGGCAAACTGCTAACTGGCGTCAACCAACGGGTAATGCATATGGACACATCATTAGCTACATACATGTTGCACAGTAGTATGACAAATATCTATAGCTCTGTCGAACAAGATTATCTGACAAGGTCTGTCTGTTTGTTGGCTGGATTACTGAGAGTCGTGAACATATTTAAAGGAAATTATGTTGGGTGCGGGCGGCTTAAGAAGGAACTGATTAGATTTTTTACTAGATCCGTTGTATTGGCCTGGTGACAGCACTGTTCTCTGCGGAGGTTTGAGATCTCTGTCGCTTCTGGTTTATCTTGTGTCAGTAAATTACTGTGCATCAACTCCGCTGTGCACATGTGTTTGTAATTGTCGTTGTTGATTTGACTGATATACTGCAGCTCTGTATCAGGGACAATACAAATTCGTTTCCGACGAATAATGAACGAAATCGCGAAATTTAGCATTTTGGACGAAAAACGAAATTCACAATTTTTGGACGAAATTTGAACATAAATTAGAAATTGGCATGAAATTCTGACAAAATTAATGATTTTGAACGGACGAGAAACTACATTTTGGACAAGATATTTCTTGTGTCCCTAAACATGCTGGTTGGACAGTACAGAATTAGTGCAGACATTAAAAGCACTCTAACTTTTCAACGAAACAAGTCTACCATAATATAGAGAAATGCTGCATTTCTTTTTACGCACTTGGAAGTCAGTACATATTTGTTCGTTTGCAGATTAAATCCCTTTCAACAGCTGGACTGAATTTGGACGAAAGCTAGAACTTTTTGGACAAAATTTTGGACGAAATTTGTGATCTTGGACAGACGAAAAATGAGATTTTGGACGACATATTTCTTGTGACTTTCCGTAGTCTGCATCAGTTGTATGCGCACATGCTGTTGTGATGTATGTGTTGATCAGCTGACAGAGAGAGAATGTCAGCTGGATGGAGCTCTGCTGAGATGTGGACGGCTGCGTGAAGGTCTCGAGTCATTCAGTGACTGGCTCACTGACGTTCAGCTCAGACAGGCCCAGCAGAAACCTTTCAGCATTGATCACAAGGCACTCAGGCCACAGCAACAGATTCAGCAGGTTTCTGTGACATAGTGACCTAGTGCATTTTGTCACTAGCTTGTCTTGGTTGTCCTTAAATGCAGTTCTTTTTTTCCGTGATCACTGCATTACAGTTGTACCTGTCGTATTAATAGGAAATCAGAATTTTCATGATATGTTTGTTAAGTAAATAATTATTGTCTTTGTTAGGTGGCATTGCTGAAAGTGTGGCAAATGTTTCCACTGCATGGTCCATCTGTCTGTCCATCTGTCACACTCGTGCATTCTGCAATAGCCGTTGGATATAATGAGATGCCATTTGACAGGCATCTGACTCCAAATACCAGTGGTTAGACAGGGGTACCTGTCTCACTACTGGTAGGAAGTTTGGGGGTTTGTGGGTCTCAACATCCAGTGAAGCCGGTGCAGCAGCTGTGCCTGTCAATGCCAAATGACTTTATTTATTTATTTATTCATTTGTTTATTTTTTTATCTTGTACAAAGTGCAGAATCATAAAAAAACAATAAAAATGAAAAATAAAATGAAAAATAAACCATATAATAAACATACAAGCAATGTACGAACATACAACACACATTGCTATCATTGCTATCGATGCAAGGCATCGTAACATTTACAAACCTATGTGAATGGCTGCTAGATGCTGGAGCACACGGTGGCCGATCATCAGACTAACGTGGCAGCATTGAGGTCAATGAGTCGTGACCTTGAGTCAGTCGACCTTGACCCGACCCAGCAGCGTGACCTACATACAGTGCTGGCTGAGTGCATGGGTCGATACGACGGCGTCAGTGAAGTGTGCGTACAACACCGGGCCGAGCTGGGTAGGATTGAGTCCGCCGTGGACGGATATCGGACGAGACTGGATGCATTCTTGTCATGGCTGGATGTGACTGAACACTGTGCTGCTATGACGGATGTCGTTAGTATTGATGTCAGCGTCGTTCAGCAGCAAGCCACACGGCAGCGGGTCTGTTCTTTTATTATCGTCATCGTCGTCGTCATTATTTAGATGCCATTTGGCAGGTACACTACCACATTAATCGGACTGCGACATACGCAGTTACAACTTTGCACGGTCTTCTCGATAATGCATTAGCATTTCCGTGTTTGGATCTCGGCCGATGTTCAATAACAAAGTCAAATTCCTCTATCACCTCAAGCCAGTGGCACACTGTGTTAGATGGGGATCTCTGACCTACCAGGGGAAGTGGAGATTTGGGGGTCAAACCCACAGCCAAAACATGCAATTGCAAATTGTGGCCAAACCGTCAGTCCTTTGGTGCCACCTGGCGAATACAAACGAAGAGTTGGATGGACGTGCAATTCCGCCTTTTGCCAAATTAGTTTGGTTTTTATTGCTTATGCTGCTGCTGCTTACTGCTGCTGTTACTTGTGCTCTGTTAATTTCTCATCACACTATTAGTATGTTAATGTTAATGCTTTATTTTGCCATCAGTTGTCTATGATGCTGCCACACACTGTTGATCTTCCGTCAGCAACTGAAGACGTTTATTTACTCACAGCTTTTACTGATACCTTAATAACCCACATCTGTTATCCGTTTCTTAGATTATTTACGTTTAAGCAGCATTTTCTAGCTCTAGTTTCCACTTACCGTTTGGTCTGAAGTGTCATTTGATTTGTGCTACTTTGCTCCAAGTAGTCTAGTAATGAAGTGATCTAGTCATTGCGGTAGAATTACATGTTATGAAACTGTTTCTGGACTGTTGGTTCCTAGCTATTTTATGTAGCTTGGCTGATTTCTGGTTAGCACATCAAATGCGAAAATAGCTCACCTTTGTTGACTAGCATCTGAGTTAGTTGTGGGTGAAATCTTTTGCTCGTTTATGTTTGCCTCTGATTTGCTTGCAACTTATGGTGCTATGTCAACGTGTTTGATTGTGTGATAGACTGATTGATTGATTGATTGATTGATTGATTTATTGATTTATTTATTTTTTGATCGCACTATCAGAATGCTTGCTAGTGTTAGGTTGTTGTTGTTTTTCAGGCACTGAATCAGTCAGTCGTTGAGCATGAGTCTGACCTGTCAGAAGTAACTCGTCTCGGCCGTGAGTTGCAGCAGCTGGCCGTCGGTGATGATGTAACTCAACTCAGCTCTGAGCTACAGAGCGTCACCGACCGCTACCAGGCACTGTGCAGGCTGAGTGAGCAGAGGCTGGCTCAGCTGACTGAACTACCTGCATTGCTGGAACGTTTCTACACCAGTCACCAGACTGTCATCAGCCTAGTCACTCAGCTCGACTCTGACCTGCTGCAGAAAGACGTTCAGCCTGGTCCAGAGGCTGAACTACATCTACAGGTATCACTCATTCCGTGCTAACTGTATTGTTGTAATTAGCTGGAACAGTATCTCCACCCAGTGCCGACATATTATTCGGCCGTCCGCCCAGTTGTACACTGCATTGCATATCCTTAGCTCTAACCCTAACCTTAATCTTTGACCTTTTGAACTGAAAACTGTCGCAACTTTAACATCAGTTCTACCTTTTGTACACCTTTTTGTTTTCGACTTAAGAGCCTGTATGATGCACACAGGTGCATGAACAGACAGACGTACAGGTAAGACCCAAGACCCATAGTGCGTCCGATTAGTGCAGTTGTGTAATAGTGTAACTACTAAATAACTAAATAATGTAATAATGCTTGCACTCTGTCCTGTAGCATCTTGTGGCTTGTATAGCTCTATTACGGATTCCACTTTCACTTTTTGTTAGTTTGTATACATGTTCATGTTATCTGTATTATATTTTACATGTGTAATCCAGCACTGCCATTTCAACCATCAATTGATTGCTTGATTGTTAGAAAGGTTTTAATCCATTTTTAGAATGAAATCAGTAAAGCCGTTTCTTGATGTAGGTTAAATTTGTGGGCCAGCAATAGCGCTGAAAAATAGCAGTAAACAGTTTATTTGGTTGCAGCAATTCAGTTGGTGTTCACCCTTTATGCATTGTACCCACAATATGGGAATTGGGAAAACGTCGAGAAGAGCCGGGGAAATGTTGGGAATTTCACGTGACTAGACAGTAGCTACTGCGTTTTACCTGGATGATTTGTGAATCATTGTCAATCGCAGTACACTGATGGATGCAGTGCATGTGTTACGGCAGGAACTGTCTCAGCGTCTGTCCGAGTGCACTGAAGCAGTTTCATCACAGAACCAAGATGGCGGCCGGTTGAGCGAGCTCGTTGGTCCGGAGGCAGCCGGCAAGCTGAAGGACATGGTTGCCCATGGCAACCAGCTGATCAGTTCGGCTGACGAGCGAATCAGAGTTGAAACCGATCGCGTCAAACTACGGCGCCATCGATCACTGGAGGTTGTGTGAAAGTCTGTCTTTTGATGGCTGTTTCAATGAGGCCATGAAGAGCTAATTCTATTGAATTCTTCAGCAGTTTTTTCCTTTTTTAAAATTTTTATTTTGATTTAGCCAGTCAAGTTGTGTTTATATCTCTGGAAAGAGATATTTGTTGCTGCTTAACGTTTAACTGTTGTCGTGTATTTTCCTTGTGCATGTATCTCATCAGTCATCAGGTATGCAATATCAATCATGTTAATGATTTTGTGCCCCTGCTTCTATTTTTTTCATTCTGCCCTTGCCGTGCTCTGCCCTTTTACAGATCGCTTACAGTTTTGCAAGGTAGAAAGATGTTGTACAACACAAGTGCATAGGTCTGTTACGGCATGGTGGAATACTGTGTTATGTATTAGAAGAAAGCATAGTTAGGTGAAAAAGTACGAGAGGAACAAGATGGATACAGCTGGAGCTAGTAGACGACTTATTAGGAAATATGCAGATATGAAAAAGTGGCTAAGGATAGGAGCATTTGGAAAACATCAAGACGAAGCTGTCATAAGCCTGCTGAATGATCAGCCGTCGAAATTAACAAAAATGTATTTATCATTGTTTGCAGGGTCTTGCAACTTTTAATGTGGTGGGTTGCTAAGCTCGGCACTGGTTATCTCTGGTGCTATGCTGTTTGTTAGCTATATTATTTTTATCTTTTCTTTTATAACGTATATTAAATGCTTTTAACCATTTAAGGCACTGAATGGCCTATTTTGTGCTGATGTGCCGTTAAGAAACTACTCACTCACTCACTCACTCACTTTACGTAGCTGTACTGCCATGGCTGAGCTGTGCCGGTGATGTGTCTGTTGCTAGTTGTTGGCTGATGTGGAGAAACTGAAGAGTGACTGTGACGAGTGTGAGAAGAGATTGACTCAACCTGAACCTGTTAGCACTGATCCTAGAACATTGAAACTTCAGCTAGCTCAGCAGCGTGTATGTTACAACCTAACTACGTTTAGCCTTCTTCCTATTCTATTTGTTCACTGTTCGTTTATTTGATCAGTTGCTTTGTCAGTGTGATGTGACATTGTATTTATCTTATGCTGGGGACCCCAGATCTCCAACTTTCTCTGTCAAATTCACTTAGGTGTCGGCTAAGTTTGATTTAGATATTGGGCACAAAAATATGGCATAATTAGTGGATGGCTGAACATTAAAATTGACATTATGTTTCTTAGCTGATATAATGTGTAAAGAGTTAATGGTGCATTAATTAATTGGTGTCCGGTGACGTTGACCGTTGACCTTTTGGACTGAAAATTGGCTCACTGGTTACTCCAGTCCCATGGAACGTTCACTGCATTTTAGCTTTTCTGCGTATTTTTGTTTCTGAGCTAGCAGCCTATACGTGACCGATGGACTGATGGATGTGCAAGATGAATAATGCGGTAAGGCAGCTTGCGTGACAGCTTAGTAATAATGACCATTATTATTTACGGAGTGCGTTGTAAATGTGAAGGCACTGAACGAGGGAATATTGTCTGTGAAGTATCGTTCACGTAGGCTGTGCTCAGTAATGTGGCCTGCAGGACGGCTGCATAATAATAGCCATAGTTGTAATTTGTTGTGTTTGAGAGCGTGCTGTTGTGAATGTGTAAGGCGCTCAATGAGGAGATCGTATCACAGAAGTATCGTTCACGTGAGCTGTACACCGCGGCGCGTCGTCTGTCTCGTGATTCGTCGTTCAGTGAAGATCATTCAGCTGTTGATGATCTCGACACACTGCGGCAGAAGACCGACGACATGACCAAGACGTCGTCGCACCAGCTCAGTCTACTCGAGCAGACTCAGCCCCTCGTCGACCTCTTCTGGCAGACTAGGCAGAACCTTCTCGTGTTTTTCGACCAGTTCGAGAAGGAAATCGAGGTCGAGTTTTTACCGCCGGCTGACGATCTGGGTCAGGTCAAGCTGCAACAAGATACGATACAGGTTCAATTGCTTTTTGAATAAATCTATACAAGTTGAAACGGTGACTCATAAGCTATATCAATGCGTCAGATTACAGCCAGTTGATTTTTGCAAGCATCAGCAGTTCAAGTAATAAATGTTGTGATTTGATGAATTTATATAGCTATCAGGTTCACTGCTTACTTCTTTGTTTGTTTTTAGATATTTGCCGTTTTTGCATTGCTTGTCATTAGCTCCGCTTCCATGTTTTGATGCTGTTGGTTGGCAGGAACGGCATCTGGCCTCAAGTACTGCTGCAGCATTCCCACAAAAAAAACTGTCTGGGCAAACTTTTGGCAACTCTTGAAAAATGGCTGGCTGAACATGAGACAAAATGGCGTTGTTGTGTCATTGCTTATAATAATGTCGTAACTGTTGTGCCTTCTTCCTGCATTGTTTTAGTGCTGCTTATTCTATCTGTGCAGCTGCAATGTCTGGTTGAATTGCTGATCTTAGTTTGTGAAATTTTGCTCATAGCCATCATCATCATCATCAGCATCATCATCACCGTGACCCCGGGCATGCATTGTTTAATAGCCATTTTCCATGCAAACGTGGGTTTAGCCGCCCCCCCCCCTCGCTTTTC
>Ga0056124_1000400_pt1 | contig 13700 bp, 6 predicted proteins | sample WorMetHEROISLAND_2_FD_70069 | JGI IMG/M metagenome (GOLD analysis project Ga0056124, IMG submission 70069) | Marine gutless worms symbiont microbial communities from Max Planck institute for Marine Microbiology, Germany - Olavius sp. 4 HERON ISLAND | ecosystem: Host-associated > Annelida >... | reverse complement strand
GAGAAACTGGGGAGGCAATGTGTGTAAACAACTTGCCCAAGGTTGCTACCCAATGGAATAGTGGCGCGACCCGGGATTCGAACCGCGGTCGCCGGGTTCTCATTCCAAGTGCGCTACCACCACACCACCGAGCCACACAAATGTTTTGCAGCTTGGTCCAAAATGGTTACTATTTGTTGGATTTTGCATATACTGGTGCGCTTTAGCTTCTGCACAGACAATGTGCATCGTTTTTCTTATTAGTCGTCTCAGTGTATAATTTCAGCCGGGCAATCCCAGATCACAAATCACATATCAAAAACTGGAGTCCATGGGCTACAATTTTGCCGCTGATCGTAGAAGTCTGTTGTAAGTAATTTCTAAAAACTAAATCCGAAAATTTGATATGGACGAAGCAACCATTGCCGTGCAAAAGTTACCAACATGTGATTTATGGAAGTCAATTTAGGATTAGCTGCAAACTTTAACCAAAAGTGCGCCTCGGTGTTCTGCATCTCAAGTTCTTACAGTTGACATGCTGGCTGTACTACAGAGTATAAAGAAGACATCGACAATGACTTGTCGTTCTGTACGCTCACGGAAATGGTGATGGCAAAGTCATTAACCAAACCATCCATAGCAACCGTTACCATGTGGAACACCCACTGTTAGATTCTTTGTAGTTAATAACATAGGAATATGTTATTACAGCCATGATTTATGAGACATTTAGACACGTGTTACTTCTGTTATAGCCATACTAAGCTTGGTGCTAAGGGCTTTTCGTCGCCATAGCAACAGAAGGTCATCGAGGGTTGGGAAAATTCGTACCCCACCGTTTTTTCAAAATCGTGTCACCAAATCTAACAGAAAATGCAATAAAATCAATTTTGGCATGCAAATCCTACGGGAATACACGTGAACCTGCAGTGTGGTTTCTGGCGCATTTTATTCATACTTCTGGTAATGTTTAAGCACAGCAAAGTAGCCATGCAAATGATGCAAAGTAATTCTTTGTCACTGCGTTAAAATGTTTAACAGCAATTAATTCATTAATGTGTTAATTGATGCACTATTTGGGCAGTAGTGTTGACTTATACTAAAGTTGTCATGTTTGTTGGTTATGATTGTTGTGTGTGTGCGTTGAAGGTTTGGAATTGTCGTTCTGGAGCGCTGTTTTCATCACATCGGTCGGACACATAAATGAATTTCCATCAGCAAAACGGTTAACCGGTCTCTGTGGAATGTTTGTCGGCTGTGGTGAAATTATCGGTTGGTGCACCTATTTTTCCACGTTTTGTTTTAAAAAACACTGATGGACTGTAATAGAGAATACGATCGTGTGAATTCTTTAACAGTGAATTGTCTCTACAGTTTGTGTATATGCTGAGGATTTGTTTAATGAATCGTCAGAAACTTTAATAGTTGAAGTATCCGCTAGTTTTTGCAGATTTTCACAATTATTATTGACAAGTTGATTATTATAGTCTGTGCCGCCTAAACTATACACGCTGGAATAAATTTCAATTTTGTTCTTTTGGTGCAATAAATGCTTTTAATATGTTAGCTTCCAATTACACCTAACCAGCTGAAGAGTCAACAAACTGTTATTTCAAAAGGCCATCTAAAACAAAGCTAAGAATTTATTAGAGTATTATTCTTTGTTAAGTATAAGATCCCCGAGATGCACAGAGGACAGATGACTGGTTGTTTATGCTAGTAACAGGGTTCTGTAATACTTGACTGTTAGTTGATGGCTAATGACTGGCTGAAAGACATTGTCGATGCATAATGCTACGTTAAAGACTGGGACAGAAAAACACTTGTGCCGGTAACCAATTTCAATATGTAACCAACTAACCATGTCAACTTAGGTTGACCATCACTTTGTAGGTACCGTATGTGCAGAGAGTTGGCAAAAACAGTACTCTAGTCACTTCACGGCATACTCGTTGCTAGATGAGAGATGTATAGAGAACAGGGATGAAAAATTGTTCCAAAAAGTGTAGGTTTTAGAAAACGTTAAAAACCTCAGTTGTCTAATTTGCAGGTGTTTTTTTAAAATTTGTTGTGCAATTTAATGCAGATCGTAATTTTATTCCGTATTTTAATCATGATTTTTGATTTCTCACTTCATGTCATTCACTTGACAAAAAAACGACGTGACGTGTAGAGTGGTGTATAGGCTGTTCTTCATGGGTCTTATATTTGTTCCATCTTCTTTGTACACTAAAACATTAAAAAACCTAAAAACTTCTTCCAAAAACTTCCAAAAAAGCCTAGGTTTTTTCCATTCCTGATACAAAAGGGGTGACTAGCCTATGTGGAGTGTGAATGTATGCGTGTGGTGTGTTAGCTGGTTTACTGTTTGGAATTCTTGGCAACTTTGCCAGCAGAAGACGCCCGGGTCGTGACACAGTGTTGCTCATTGGCTATGTGGCTCACATGGTTGCATTCTATCTGATATTTGTGACGTTTCCTGCCGATTCACCGCTGCAAGAGTCACAAATGACGCCGTATTTTACACCAAGGTTGTGTGTCGTCTAGTCACCGCGTATAGCATTCAGATACATTCTGTCAACTTTTTGTGAATTATTAAGGCCACTGTTAGTTGCTTAATTCTCATATTTGATGTAATTTTGCGTTTTATATTCATTATTATTCTTGAATGTTGTGTTTTCACTGCAAGATACTTTAATTTTGTTGGTTGTTGTTCTGCAAAATAATTGTCCATGTTGTTTCATTTTTATTCCTTTAATCCTGTTGGGTGACAGAAAGACACATGATCTGCAATTTAAAAAAAACATGTTGCAGCCGCAAATTGGCTATCCTGAGAGATTCTTCCTCGCGGGACTGTTCTGACCCAGATCAACTCCAGATAAATAGATCGATTAACAAAACAATGACTGTGTTTTGTAAAGTAACTAGTTATAATTGGTGGATATAGCAAAGTGTTTGTGTGGAACCGACAGGCAGTACGTGGTCTACGTCTGTTCGTTTCTTCTGGGATTTGGAGACAGTTGCTTCAATACACAGGTTTGACAGCTGCAGCTGCTCGGCTGTTCGTTCTTTGTTGGAGATCGTTTTATAGCACTAATAGCTGCTAGTTTCATCTCTTTGCCAGATGTCAAGTGGTTTCCTGGTTATTTTGGATGCGTATAGAAAGTGTATGAATCTGTTTAATTTACTTCCAGTAGCGTAGCCTACTTATTGCAGTAGCAGAATCAGTCGCATGTTATTAGTTTAAGTGTGTCTGTTTTTCTCAACTTGTTTGGAGATGACACACTAAGGGATAATATAGAAAGTGTTGAATGTTGATGCTGATGGTTGAAGACAGGAAAGGCATCAGGGGCATCATTCTCGAAACTTCGTAGGAAGATCTTAGGAAGATTTCTTATCTTAGCAAGAACTTAGGTTAGGAAAGGATGTGCTTTCTCGAAACGTCTTAGGAAAAAATAGGAATGCGCTCAAAAACTTCTTAGAAAAAATCTTAGGGAAAACTTTTGAAACTGTGTGCTTACGTCAAGTGGTCTGTATAAGTGCATTTGATTGGTTGACCTAGTTTAGAGACATACGTAAAGAAGACCTTAGGAAATGCAAAGAAAGCCGTTTGGAATTCAGATAGAAAAAGTTTTTAGGAAATCTCAAGTCATCTAACTTAGGAAGATCTTAGGAAAATTCTTAGGAAAGTTTTGAGAATGTGGCCCCTGGCGTGTAGAAGCTCTGCTACAACAATCCCAATAGGTTACTTTTGGGGACTGGCCTTACCTGGATTAACATAAGCTGGAGCGGTTCCAGAACAATGGGCGGGTTAATAAAAAAATGGCAGTTTATGTGAGCATGTGTATTTTTCCGCATTGTGTGTGCATGTAAGTTGACTTTAATAAGGAGTTACAAACTTTTGCAGATCTATCCAATTGTTGCTGCACTCTTCACTGCCAACAGCGCTCCGGCATTTGCTTTCTTCAAATTTATGCAGGTTGGTTACTTGGTTTGTAAAATTGTTAATTGCGGGAAAATACTTGTGTACCATTTATTAATCCATGCACCCTGAATCTGTTTAGTTACTCCATGCTTTGATTTAATTCACCCCAGAAAGATTTGTCGGTGGTGTAATGGTAGGGCCTAAGATTTGCAATCAAATGGTCATGCGTTTTGTATTGCTATCAAGTACCATAACCACTCTGGGCAAGTTCACCAAGCAGTGTAATTTGGTACCAGTCAAAGGGCGGTGACGCTCTGCCACTGAAAAGGTAACTGTAGGTCTGGCGTCACACTGGCCATGCACCACAGACTTAAGTGTCTATCCCAGCGGCCACGAAAGCTTTGAATAAGTGGGACGGTAAATGCACGCCAAGGAGAAGGGGTCGGTGTCAAACCCGTTCCCAGTTATGAAGGTCCACGGGTATCACCCCAGGAAATTTTGAAAATATAGGTGCAAATTGTGCAATTTGGATGGTACAGCCTTTTCTAGCTGTGAAGTAAGATGTAGTGCATGTCTGCATGAAGATCTGTTGTGATGTGGTTCGTGTTGTGTGTAGTCATTGGCAAGTGCAGCTTCGTTTGTCTACAGCATGCATCTGCTGATGCACTGGCAGCTGGGCATCATGGTTGTATTCGCAACAGTTGGTATTATCATGTTCTTTGAAGCAGAGCGTTTGGCCATTGTACGTACGAGACGGGCCGTCGCAGAAGCAAAGTTGGCAATCCAGTCAAGCTCCTAGGAAACTTTTCCGAACTTGTTAATAATGTTTTAACATGGTGTACAACTGCAAACTTTTTGTACTACAGTTTGTTTGCAGGGCTGCTACCGATTAAAATTGTTTTAATTCATTAATCTTCAAAAAAATAATCAATTAATTTTTGTAGTCAATCTGATGACCGCAAAAACAGCAGAATTCAACTACTGGTCATTATCTTTCGCAAAGTAAAGCATAAGTGATGACGACGCAGTACACAAACTGTGTAGTAAAAGCTCACAAAATGCAGACTATTAAACTAACACTATACAAATACAAAACTTGATCACATCTCCTATGTGAAATAAGCACCCACCACTGTTGTTTACTGTAGGTTACAGTCGACTGGAAATGCAGAATTCTGCTGTTTTTGCGGTCATCAGTAATGTTAACAAGTTCAAATTTTTAATCAAATTTTAATCGATTAAATAACTTATCGATTATTTTATAACAATTAATTAGTCGTTAATTTCTGCAGCCCTGTTTCTTTGTATGTTGTGTGTACTGCAAGTTCCAATAATCGTGTTGATTCTTGTGATAACGTACATTATTGTATAGACATAGTAGTAACACACATTTACTTTTTTATTCATACAGAAGAATTGCGGAATAGTTATACACATATACAGTGTATTTGTACTTCACTGTTTTTACGCTGTTGGTTGAGCATCATTGAATTACAACGATCTCAAATAGCTTTCTTGTGACCGCAGCGACCAAGAAAGTTGTGTCACACTGTAACAGTGCCGTACTAAGTATTTTTAGTTGTATTTTTTTTAAAATAAATTTCTGTTCCATTTACCATGAATGATCATGCTGTCTAGCTATAGTGTGTAGACTTTGTCCATTTACAGTCAGTATACTGTAGTTGAGCGTCAGGTGCTGAACGTGCAAAAATGTGCAGTTTAGCAAAAGCCAAGACAGTTTCTTGTTCTAGATCTTTGCAGTCTTTTACGGTACATGTACTATGAACAGTAAAAGCTAGTCAAGAGAGTAGCTTGAATGAACCGTGGTGTGTCAAAGAGGACATTTCTTTCAGACACGTATTTTATTAACCATGTTATTGCTTGCTGGTGATATTTGTTTCCCATTACTGTCTAATGTTGACGTGATCTTTTGCCTTGATAAGGGTTGGCCAGTTTTTGTCAAATTGTGACGAGATGCTGAAGGAAACCAGTATGTATAAGTTGATTCATGTATGAAGGCGTCTTTAAATTCTGTTACATTTATTTGTGTATTCAACAGTGTGTTGCTAGTGCATGCTGCACCCACCGAGAAATGCCCGATTCAGCACTGACTGCCCTGAACTCTTTAACAAACTAGAAATAGTTGACTTTTGGTGTATACAACCTGCAAGTCCGTGTCTCCAGAGAGACGGTGTTTATTTTGTTACCTCCGCCAAGGACGTTATGTGATACCCAGCGGTTATTTATCCGCCTGTTGGTTTGTTTGTTAGCGGGATTACACAAAAAGTTACAAGCGGATTTGGCTCAAATTTCCAGGGAAGGTTAGACTTGGTGATTAGATTTTGGCGGTGCTCCGGATCAGCATCTGGATCCAGATAGGACTGAATGATTCTGCCAGATACTGTAAACGTCTGCCAAATAGTGCTGCTAACTGGCAACAGAAAAAATTGTCATAGCGTTGGTTGAGATTTGCGCAATCCAAGTGCCCTTATAGTTGTTATTCATAAATTTTGCTGATGTAAATTATTAAATACATGATATTGGACAGTGTGTTTTATTCCATGATACAATACAATATGTGTGTGTGTATGTGTGTGTATATGACTCACTGTTATCAGTATGCAGAGAAATTTTCAGTAGTATAAGTAGTCTACAGGATGGGCCAAAAATCCAACATCAGCACTCAAAAAATAGTACAGTTTTTGGCCTACCCAGTAGTTACTGCCACTTTCGCACATACAATAGATGGGTCTAAGATGCCTCATTGTCACTGCCACCTGACGATGAGTTCGTAGGCCTGAATAAGTAAATTAAATTACATACAATGTAAAATTAGCAAAGACTTCAATATAACTTTTTTGTTTTCTAATGTGATAATGCCATTATTTGGAAATATGGTCAATGATGACAAACGTCATAGCACAGGACCAGTTGACCGTGATCGTGTTAAAACTGACAGATGCACAGTGCAACAATAGCGACACCAATGACCAGCACAGACACACAATTACAAACACTCAACCCACCAACAACGACGTCAGTGTGTACAAAATATTTACAACCAATCACTTGATAGTGAATAATGATTAATGACATATCGAGATCCACACAAAAAACACTCATCATCATTACTGCCGTTTCACTGTAAAATGTGCAGCCACATCTCTGATGGGTTAATTACTAGCCACCACGTCACTGGTGCACAACTGTTTTGGGCCACGGCCGGCACATGAAGTCACAGACGACTGCAAAACGCCCCAGTAATAATGAACAACAACAGACACGTGTTGTATATTCTAGCTAAGTGGTGTGTTCTCATCCAATATCAAAATTTCAATTTTGCCCCTAAATTTCCCCAAAATGGGTGTTTTGCAGCTCAAATCTTGCATTTTGGACAGAAATTTTAAATATTTGAATGAAGAAAAATTATCCAACAGCCCAAAATTTAGGGTGGGGCATCCCCCCCCCCTGCCACGACGTCACTGTCTAAAATAGCCACTTACTGTAACAAGTCCAGAAAAACAAACTGCACAATGAATAATTTGCAGGGAATTTCATATAATACTTTTGGTGTTTTCTGTTGGACGTCACGGGTCAGATAACAACCTATCGTGGGTCAGATGTGGTCCATGGACCAGACGTTTTGCACCGCATGGCTAACAAAAGAGCGGCCTTCATAACGGATCTTTTTTTACTGTCATGAACTGCTGCTGCAATATGCTTATCACAGCGTTTCTAAGGCCCATGTCAGACAGGCGACAAAATCGCTCCACTTTGTCGCGCAACAAAGTGGAGCGATTTGTCGCTGGTCTGACATGGGCCTAACGATGGCTGTCCCCCATCAAGTGAATATTGACTGCTAGTACTTGACAATGCATAAACACAGCTAACGCATGCTTTGCATTACTAGCATACTCACGGAGATATGCATATTCATAATGTAAGTCACTTGGTTACTGTCTGACGCTGTGTCATGTCAACAGCTCAGAACAATACCGGTAATAGAAGAACGATAGCCGCTTCTAGCGGTCGAACAGCTACCATACCTGTAGAATGTCAGCAAACAGTTCAAACTCATCATCTACTCGTGCCATTGCAGTAACTGTGACAGTTTTCATCTATAATGTGCAACATTCCATATGAATCTTAAATGAAATGCCAGGGCCTCCACATCACTTCATTCAGAACCCACTAAATTCTGTGCCTCATTGTACAGGGTGACCACTCTACAGCACTGCATGATTTCCTAATTATTCACAAAAACTGTCACACCTGCATGTTAACGATAACAGCAGCAATGTGGGTTAAAAATGTACGAGGGGCAAGAAGTTGCAATTTTCTGTCAGACTGCGCAAATTTCCGACAGAAAACATCATGGGTGCTCCAAGTTGTAATTTTGCCACTAAGTTCCCCAAATAGGAGATTTTTAGCCCAAAATCTTGTATATTTGGAAAAACATTTTCATACAAGAAAATTTTCTCACAGACTAAAGGGGGCAATTGCCCCCGGCCACTGAACAACACAGAATGAGATGTAACATAAATAACAGTAAAATGATGCAATGCAATGCATCAAAATGGCATCATAAAAATATTCTAATACTACGTCACTGAACATCGACGTTGGCATGAATGTGAAGTTAACGATGCACAATTTTCCATGAAACCATTTTCGCTGACAACTTCCCAACAGCTGTCAAGTTCCAGACATTAACAGGTCAAGTAATCACCCTGCTTGTAAAGAACTCCAGCTATCATACTGTGTAAGCCTAGAGTTATCAGTCACTAATTGTATGAAAAAAGAAAAATGGTGAAAAAAAGACAAAATGTGCGGAAGTTCATCATGTGTAGACCTGTACAACTGCATCAAACTTGCAAAAACTGCATTATCAATAACTACAGCATCTGTGAAAGATACACAACAGCTTGACGTCTGTTACCCAACACAGGCCAGGCAGCATATTCTTGACACAGGACCAAAAACAACTCTTGGCGCCTGAAAGTATGTCTACTGTGTATTGTGGATGCTGAGCATGTTAAACATCATACGAACGCAACATATACGATAATTACTGTTCAACTCATTCCACTGAGCACAAATAATTCTTCACGCATAAACATTTGCTTTCGTCTCGTGACAGACTGACATCCACAACCGTGGAACATAACATCATTTTTGTATAGGCAATTCTGAAGAACTGCATCTCAGACGAGCTTAATTCATGCACAGATGCACAATGCAGTGATCATTGAAGTAAGATTAAACAACAGACACAAACAAATAATAAGCCTACAAGTAAAGAATGTGTCCAAAATACATTGTAGCCCACAGTAAGAATAGCAAACGGCACATATTATTAAACAAACATACCGAACAGCCCAGACATACCAACAGTGCCTCAATTTAACTTATTCACAATTTAAAACTTGTACAGTAAATAAATACAAATGCTGCCGGCCCGATATTGAGGCCATCAACACAACTGAACAATTATAGGTCAACAGGACAATAACATCACTCTCTTGACAACATGAAGCACAATGACCAATGTTAATACTACTAGAACAGAACACTTGACTCACAAAACATACAAACAGTAACTGGTGCTGAGGTCAATAGTGAAAATCGCTTACCCGAAGTTGGGAAATATTACCCAAGGTCAATGACTGAGGGTAATATTTCCTGAGATAAAACAATTTTCACTAATGATCGATGACCCCAGTAGCTATTAGTTTTGTTATACCTCACAGTTAAAAGGCACAGGCATACTTTATGGTATTCTTTGAACGCTTTGAAACAAGTAAACAAACCACTGACGTCATGTATTGTCTGCGGATTGATCAGAGTTAATTAAATATCATTTGGCGACAAAAGTGTTTTTGAGTGCGATTAGGACTATTTCTAAAATTATCAATACCGGTATATCTATTTCATCAGAATTATTCTATATTCTGATGAGAGAAATATATATATAATGGGAAAAATTGTGACTTGCATTTGTCAGTTGAGTGGTTCCAACTGGTGTTTAGAAATATCAAGGTAAATGTAGTGGGCATAGCACAGACATCATGAATATTAATTAGGCATAGCAACGCCAATGGTGTCGGCATGGTCATGTGCATTCAATAGTGACCAGCTGCCACACCCACCTGGGCAACAGTGCATTTTAGTGAATGTCATGTGACATGATTTGAACCAATCACATCCAAGCATTTCCGATGAGGTATAACAATAGTAGCTGCTGATGGCAACTTCTGACCAACTGGAAACATCTACGACACCAGCTACAGTGACTGAAATTACTGCAACAGTAACCAGGGTTTGTACACACTTGTCATTTGTCAGGATTGTTTTCCAGGACATCCCAGCACTCAAAAAAGCAAAATCCTAGACCGAAATATTATGTTTTCCAGCATAATGCCCGATTTGCCAATTTTTCTGGGCGTGGTTTACTTCACTGATAAAATCACCGACAAAAACAGTGAATACAGCCGATGTTATTATCAGATGACACTCACTTTGTGTTTTAAACAAGACGTCACACATATTTGAACAAAACCCAGAAAAAACTAGACATATTGACCCGACAATGGCCAGGATGCAGGCAGCCAAGCAAAACTAGTACAGAGAACTGCTGACTGGGAGAGTGATAGTACACAAATTATACACAATGCAGAGTCACCATTCTGCATCACCAGTGGCCTTCATGAACAGCTGGTCTTTCCCATTCAGATTCATAATGCCGTCTTTCAGATGGAATTTCCACTTGTTTTTGCTTCGATTTATCTACAGCACAGCAGGCATGCAAACTTACTCACCTTTTAGCCAAGAGCAAAAAAATCCTACTTATATGTCAATGTTGGAGAAACATGCTACGAGTGAAGTACATGGCATAATTTTGTGCTGTATTCTTCAGTCTTGGAGCTGAGAAACAGTCTTATGACAAGACGGGCCACAGTCTTGGTCTTATACATGGTGTATTTTTAGTCTTGGTCTTGCAGCGTTGGACTTGGTCTTAACATTTCAGTTTTGCTTCTAACACTCAGTGCTCACAGCAGTGAAAAAGGTGGACTGAAGAAAGCAAGTTAAGCATATTATCACACTAAAGCTTTTTGTCTGATATGTACGTAGGACATATCTATTAGCAGAAGGCGAACAGTATGGGTATGCATGGGTATGTGTTCCTGCAGTTGCTTAAGTGCTCTTATAATTTTGGCATCGGTCTTGGTCTTGGTCTTAACATCTTGGGCTTGTTTCCATCACTGGTACTCTTTGCAATGAAATTCAGACTGGAAAATAATCGTTAAAATAGGAAACACCTAATCACTTAAGAAAATGGCAAATAAATAACACATTTCTAAGAAAACAGTAACAGCAGACAAAGCAGACCTTATCAAACTGACAGACGATGACATTCTCTGCATCAAACACTTCTGTTGGGTCGGCATCACTCACGTCATCACCAGAGTTTAATGGATCCTTCACACACACACACACGACAATCAACTTGTCATAACTCCTCCATTTGAAACACAAAACACCTTTTACTCTATGTTGCAGGCAATACCTAGATTTAAAACGTAAAAAATACTAGGTGTACATTGCAATCACGCAAAATTAGTTAACACATGGTAAAATTTTGCACAATGAGCTGCTCGCATTTCAAGCAGTGACTGTGATTCGTATGCAACATCCGACACTACATAAATTTATTTTGACTCATTGATTGATAGAAACAAGAAAGTTGCAAACAGTGAGATGAAGATCACGTTTTGATAGCATCAAGTGCCCAAGAGAACAACAGTCAGGACGTTTCAGCTGCTGAAAAACAATATTTTATTCACGGTTGGTACTGATTACATTTTTTAATTGATTAATCTCTGAAAATTAACCAAGAGTAATCGATTAATTTCAATTAATTTTGCAGTCAATCAGAAGACCAAAAACTGCAGAATTCAACTACTGGTCGTTGCTATCTTTCGCAAACTAAAGCAAAAGTGATGATGACGATGCAGTACACAAACTGTGTAGTCAAAGCTCACAGAGTGCAGACTGATTAATATACAAATACAAATCTTGATCACATCCTATGTGAAACAAGCGCCCACCATTGTTGTTTACTGTAGTTTACAATCGACTGGAATGCACAAATTAGTGACTTTGTGATGTTAACCAATCCAAAATTCTAATCCATTAAAAATCGATTAATTTTTTAACCATTTTAATAACCATTAGTTTCTGCAGCCATAATTTTATTAACTGCATCTGATTCACTGATTGACAGCAACAAGAAAACTCAATATTGCCCAGCATGATCTAGGTCATTTGAAAGCAACCTTGAGCAAGTTGCTAACCTACAGTGTGCTCAGGTCAACTCAGCCTCCTACCCTCAGCGAGATGGGAAATAAATAGTAGCTTATAGGCTGAATTTATCATTTACCAATAAAACAGACTAGAGCACGTATGACACAGCAAGTCACAAAAGACAAAACAGTAGCAAGAAACAAGTGTCAAATTAATCTCAGACCTCCTCCTCAGCAGCTGCATCATCAGCAGCCTCATCATTGTCATCATCATCATCATCATCATCATCATTGTCATCATCTGAGCTGCTGTCACCAAGACCATCTAGCTGTAGCAGCTGCCAATTAACACAACAATTACGACTGGTAAAGCTTTCTAAACAGTTAACTTATAAAAATTAATGAATAATTAACCATCGATTCTGATTAAAAACTAACAATGGTAATAGTCCAATAAAATGTGCGTTTTCTACAGCAGCTTTATATACGTCATCAAGCTAACAGCGCTCATAAATGCACTGAGATGAAAATGTTCGTATTCTCCAAAGAAAGTGATTATCGCTTTTGAAATGCTTGTGATCGCATCTACTTAATTAAAATTTTATTAATCGCTAAAAAATGTTAACGATTAATCAGTTAATAAACACGTGATTATATTAATTTCCTTGATGCAAAAACAATAACACTACCAATACTCATTCTATGAAGAACTGAAACAATCTTCCAACCTAATCTTTCTCATGCCAGTTAACAATGCATTAAATCTGTTAGTTTTAGGCATGCATCACTTTAAATGACTAAACCTACTCAAATGCTGGAGGAAACACAATTTGAAAGCCAGTTCAGTGAGTTCATCCCACAAACATGGCAACTATTACGGTTTTTTCATTGTTTTCTTACTGTTCACACAGGTCCGCAAAGAGACAGACATGAAATTACGATACAAGATATTTATCTACATGATATCAGAACTGAATCCAGCTGCTAAGCATCAATGTCAAAGAACAGGAAGACAACAGAGTGAAACGCAGAGACAACATACGGGCTTTGTGGAGAGCTGGCTGGGATCTGTGGTCTGCGTGGCCGGCACCAGAGTGAACTGAGAGCTGAGGCCACTCGGCATTAACAACTGCTGCTGCTGCTGGCCTTGACTGCCGGCCGGCTGCACTGCTTACAGTCCATAACATAATACACTGTACACTATCAACAATGACATTCAACACACTTCATGGCATAATTACTTCAACGGCAACACATCAGCACTGGAGATCGTTACAGCCACTAAAGGTAAAAAAGGTAAAGTCGGCCGTGCCCCTCCGGAGCGTAGGCGGGGTGCTCATCTCCCTTTCAAGGCCATTGAGCCCGTAGGTGGACAGACCACAGAGTCTGTGACGCAGGCCAGTGCGACGCCAGACCTACGGTTACCTTCCCAGTTGCAGAGCGTCGCCGCCCTTTGGCCGGTACCAAATTATACTGCTTGGTGACAGAGGCAC